>Ga0066412_1000096_pt1 | contig 46324 bp, 47 predicted proteins | sample LakWasMet16_LOW5_2_FD_59499 | JGI IMG/M metagenome (GOLD analysis project Ga0066412, IMG submission 59499) | Freshwater sediment methanotrophic microbial communities from Lake Washington under simulated oxygen tension - Sediment Metagenome 16_LOW5 | ecosystem: Environmental > Aquatic >... | reverse complement strand
GAATGGTTTCAAAAAAGAGCATCTTCAAATGACACACACAGTGAAAATTTCGTGGAACATTCGGATTTTATCTTAAACGACTATATCATTAACAGAAAAAGTCATTTTTCTGTTCTTGAAAAACAGTTTAAAGGCATTATATTGTTTAAAGTTATTTTTGTTGGAATTTTATTGTTTTTTGGTGCTTTTTTAGTTCAAAGAGGAGACTTAAATATTGGCCAATTTGTAGCATCGGAAATCATTATTTTTTTAGTTATTAATTCAGTTGAGAAATTAGTGAGTAGTTTAAGTACTTGTTATGATATCATTACAGCTTTATATAAAATTGAAAAAATATTTGGTGAAAAAGAAGAGTTTTCGTTTTTAAATACCCAAGTTATAGAGCTTGAAGGCGTTTCTAATATTTATAAGCGTTCTTACTCAAAAGCAATTAAGTATTCTTTAGGTGCATTTTTTATAACAGGTTTTATTGTATTGTTTATGCCATGGACACAAAGTGTTGAATCAAAAGGCAAGGTCACAACTTTAAATCCTGAAGGTAGGCCTCAAACTATTACTTCTCGTATAGCGGGTAGAGTTGAAAACTGGTTTATAAGCGAAGGAGATTTCGTTAAAAAGAATGATACCATTGCCTTTATTTCAGAGATAAAGGATGAATATATGGATCCGATGTTGATTAGCCGTTCTGAACAACAAATTAAGGCTAAGGAAACTACTTTAGAGTCTTATGAGAAAAAAGTAAATTCAGTAAATTCTCAAATCGATGCCTTGAATAAAAATTTGCTACTAAAAATGGAGCAAACTCGAAACAAGCTTTTGCAGGCAAAAATAAAAGTTAGAACGGATAGTATAGAAGCACAAACTTCATACAATAACTATAAGGTTGCAGAAGAACAATTACAGCGTTTCGAAGAATTATTAGTTAAAGGCGTTATATCAAAAACAGATTTAGAAAATAGACGAATTAAAGTGCAAGATGCCTTAGCTAAAAAAACTTCTGCCGAAAATAAGTTTATGTCCACTAAAAATGAGTTATTGAATTCAGAAATTGAGTTAAATTCAGTGCAACAAGATTATCAAGAAAAAATAATGAAGGCTGAATCTGATAAGTTTTCTGCTTTATCCTCTTTATATGAAGGCGAAGGTTCTTTAACTAAATTACAGGGCCAATTAGCAAATTATAGTATGCGAAAAGGGTATTATTATGTGCTTGCCCCACAAGATGGTTATATAACTAAAGCCTATGTTTTGGGAATTGGGGAAATTGTAAAAGAAGGAGCCGCTTTATGTTCAATTGTGCCTAAGCAAGCTGAACAAGCAGTGGAACTTTATATTAATCCGATTGATTTACCTTTAATTCAAAAAGGACAAAATGTGCAGTTAACTTTTGATGGATGGCCTGCATTTGTTTTTTCTGGTTGGCCTGGAATTAGTTTTGGAACCTATCAATCAGAAATTGTTGCTTTTGATAAGGCGATTTCTGATAATGGTAAATTTCGTATTTTAGTTAAAAATACAGGTAAACGATGGCCGGATGCTATTCAGATTGGAAGTGGGGTTGAAGGTTTCGCCTTATTGAATAACGTACCTGTTATTTATGAGATTTGGCGAAAATTAAATGGGTTTCCTCCAGATTTTTACGTAAAAAATGGCGAAGAAAAAAAAGAAAAAAAGCAAGATGAGAAAAAGTAAAATTAAAGTATTAATTATTGTTTTTGGATTTTTATTTTTTAATTGCTTTTCTCAAACTACAGTTGTTTTGAGTTATGATGTCTATTTAAAAAATGTATTAGAAAACAATCCAATTTCAAAACGAGCAGATAATATTAAGCAATATGGAGAATTGCAATATAAAGCGAGTAAAGGAAATTTTGATCCTTTTGTTAGTGGTACCTATGAAAATAAAAATTTTAATGGTTCAAATTATTACAGCATTTTAAATAGTGGTGTAAAAGTTCCTTTATTCACCGCACAAAATTTAAAGGTTGGATATGAATATGGAGTAGGTCAAAACATTAATCCAGAACAATACACTTCGTCCTATGGCTTGCCTTATGTTGGTCTAGAGGTTGGATTATTGCAGGGTATGTTTATTGATTATAGGAGGGCTGATTTATTAAAGTCAAAAGAGTACGTTAATTATTATTCTGCCGAAAAAAATATTCAGTTAAATAATTTGTTATACGAATCTTCGTTGCAGTATTTTGATTGGCTGTTTAGTTTAAAACAATTGGCTTTAAATAATTATTTCATGGACTTAGCAAAACTAAGATTAATTGGAATAGAATCATTGGCAAATGTTGGAGAACGAGCAGCTATGGATACTGTGGAAGCTGCTATTTTGTATCAATCGCGTTTGTTAGATTTTCAGTCTGCTAAAATTGAAATTCAAAAACAAAACAATGAATTGGCAATGTATAATTGGCAAACAAATGCGCCTTCAGCTAATGAGCTTTATCAACCTTTGGATAGTTTGGATTTGTATTTTGAGAAGGCAAAGAATAGTATTATTAAGCAGTTGTATCAAGACTCAACTTCTAACCCTGTTATTGACAAATATAATTCATTTCAAAAAGTATTAGGCATTGACGCACGCTTGAAGAAAGAAATGATTAAGCCGAAATTAAATGTTAATTATAATTTTTTATCATATAATCCAAATTCTTTTAGCCCTGTATATTCTCAAAATAATTATAAATGGGGCGTAGATTTATCTTTCCCTTTGCTGCTTCGTAGGTCTAGAAATGAATATAAAATGGCAAAAGTTAATTTTCAAAATAACTCATTTGAATTGGCTAATAAAACAAACGAATTGGATTTTAAGCTAAATACATTAAAGCAAACCATTGCTATTTTATCAGAGCAATTGCAAAATGCAGAGCGATCAGTAAAATACAATAAGCTATTAGTTGAAGCTGAAAAGTTAAAGTTTAACAATGGAGAAAGTTCATTGTTTATATTGAATGCACGAGAAAACAAATGGCTTGAATCTGAATTAAAATTTGCAGAGTATAAATATAAATTTATTAAAACAAGTATTTCTATTGTGTATTTAAAAGGAACTCTAAATTATCAATTGTAATTTTAATATTTTTCGCACCAACTAAAATTTTCATTTATAATGTTAGCTTTTTCTTTCTTTAAATAATTTAAAAAAGCACTTGCTACAGGAGAATGGTTTTTATTTTTCATCCATATTAAGTGCCACATCGATTTTATGGGGAAATTTTTTATCGGAATTATTTGCAATTCTTTTTGTGTTAGTTCATTTTTTAAACCAATTAGTGGCATAATTGAATATCCTAATCCAGCAATTACTGCTTGTTTTACAGCTTCATTGGATGTTAACTCCATTTTTTTATGTACAGGTAAGTTATTCTTTTCAATAAATCTTTCCATTACTAATCTTGTTCCTGATCCCTTTTCTCTATAAATTAACTGAATGTCGTCAAATATTATTTTGTCATAAGATTTTTGTTTAAATTTTTGATCATTATTACCAATTAGAAATAACTTATTTTGCATAAGCTCAACTTTATCTATTGCTAGTTTTTCAGGTAAAACAGATACAAGAGAAAAATCCACTTCGTTATTTTCTAAACTTTCAATCACTTTTGCTTTATTAGTTACATCTAGTAATAATTCTATATCGGGATTTAGTTTTAAAAAACCAGATAAAAACTGAGGCATAATGTATTTTCCTGTAGAAACAATCGAAATTTTTAATCTGCCACTTAACTGGCCTTTGTATGCTAATGTTTTGTAATTAATCGCATAAACTTCGTTAAGGATATTTTCAGCAGCCTTGGCTATTTCTTTACCGAAATCAGTAATAAATAGTTGCCTGCCTACAACTTCTGTTAAAGGTACTTGAAATTGGTTTTGAAAGTTTTTTAATTGTATAGAAACCGCTGGTTGGGTTAAGAATAGCTCCTCAGAGGCTTTAGTTATGCTTTTTGTTTGTGAAATTTTTAAAAATATCTGTAATTGATTTAGTGTAAATTGCATAAAAATATTTTATGGTTAGTATTACAAATATAAATAAAAAATTATGAATTGCTGAATGTATTTTTGTCCTGTATTAACATATTAATCTTTTAAATTTTTAGTTATGAAAACCTCAAGAAAAATTTCAATCATAAATGGAAAGAACAAAATTATTTTGGCCTTTTCACTAATCGCACTTTTTATTTTTTTAAGTTCTATTGTTTTTCATCTAACACCGCTTAAATTGTTAGCTGTTGTTTCTGATTTTGCGGTACATCATTATTTTTTAAGTGGATTTTTTGCACTACTTGTTTTTTCTATAGGTTTTAAAATGTATTTATCAAATACGTCAACTATTAATGAACTGCGTAATGAGAAAAAAGTGTTACGTCATTTAAAAATAAAAAACAGAAAGATGCGTATTCAAAGATTTAGCAATAACATCACTTTAAAATTACTTGCTGTTAAGAGTAAAATGACTTCTAAAAATAGAGTATTAACTTCTAAATATAGTAGTACAGATGTTTTAGCGTCTAATGAACAAATTTTGATCAGACAGGAGGATTTGAAGCATGCCATGAGGTTGGGCAATTCTTTTAGACAAAATGTAAAATTATATTACAAAGAATCCAATTTACATAAATGTATCGAAACTGTTATTTTATTTGTCAGTAATGATCACGTAACTGTGAGAGGTGGAGATGTGCTGCCAGTTAAAAGTATTTACAAAGTAGAAATTTAAATATATTATGAAGATAGAATTGATTAATGATGATTTTGAGCCAAAAGAGGCTCTGGAGATTTTGACTAAATTGATTCATGTAAATATTAAATTTCACTTAGATAAAATTAATGTATCGTCAAATAAAATAGATATTAATATGCGCGAAACTCGAATAAAGAGGTTACAAAAACATTTATTTGAAATTAGTGAGCATATTGAGATGTTAAATAGTCAAATAACAATTCAAAGTAGTGTAACAATATAAAAAAAACGACATGAGTAAATTGCAAAATTATAAACTTGTTGAAGGGCAGTTTAGCCCTTCAGATTCAATTAATATCTTATTTTCTTTATTTAATAGTAAAATAAATTTTCATCAATTAGAATCTTTTAGAATGCAAGAAAAAAATGGTTTAAACAATAATTTTAATCAACATGAACAAAGAGCCATTGAATTGAAGGAAGCATATTTATTAATGAAAGCAATTGTAAACAATGCCTCTGAAAATAATATGGATTTAGAAATTCATGGAAACATTGAAATTGTGCCAGTAGAAAGAAAAAGTTTATCATGATAGTTGTTGATATAATTCAAAGAAATGAAAATTTAGCCATTGAGATTTCTAAATATCTTATTGAAAACAAGTATGCGCTTCATACTCATATCGATACAAATAAAATAAATGGACAAGGCACAGAAATAGTGTCTATAAGACTTTTTTTTATTACAAAGGCACTATTATTTGATGTTATCTATAATGATATACATGATAAATTTGGTAATGAGGATTTACTAATATATGCTTCACCAGTTAGTCATATTAGTAAGGATTTTGGGGAAAAATTAAGGTTAAATTTAAAAGCTGTATAATATGAAAAAAATGTTTTGTTTGTTTATTTTTCTTTATTGTACAGCTTTTTCTCAAAGCATCAATCCATCCAAAGCATACATTAATACGTGTTATAATAAACATCAATGCTTTTCTGTTAATGAATATGATGGTTGCTTTTTATTTTATAATAAAGAAGATCAGGAATTGAGTTTGTTAATTGACTTTAGTAAGTTTAAAATTGGCAATGATAGTTTAGATGAATGGTTAGATGATTTAGATGATTCAAAATTTATTTTTAAGGGGAATGTTAAAAATCAAAAAATACTAGAGCTTTCTCCTAATAACTCAACTTCAATTATTCTTAATGGCATCATTAACTTTAATAATGTAGTTAGTAGCCATTCATTAGAGTTAACTTTTTTTGAAATTTCCAATCAAGGAATTTTATTTCATGATAATGGGCAAGATTTTTTAGATAGAGTTCAGGCTAATATTATGCTTTCTTTTTACCCTAGGGAGTTTAAAATTGATAAAAAATCTCACCATTTGAAAAAAGTTATTACAATCTCCATTTACAGAGGATATCTTAATTTATATAGGCCTTAGATTGAATATATGTTTAACAAGAAATAAGAATATTTAATTAAATGTTTAATAATAGAACATTATTGATCGTCACTAAACATAAAAAAGAACAAGTAATTTCTCCATTATTTGAAAATACTTTTAGTTTGAAAAGTAAAGTTTCCAATAGTTTTGATACAGATGCCTTAGGTACATTCTCTGGTGAAATAGAGCGATTGGAGGACCCCGTATCTACTCTTCGTAATAAATGTTTGCAAGGAATGGATATTGAAAATGCCAATTTAGCTGTTGCAAATGAAGGTTCATTTGGCCCCCATCCTCAGTTTTATTTTGCACCAGTTGATAATGAACTAGCGATTTTTATTGATAAGAAAAATCAAATAGAAATTATGGCTAGTGAAACGAGTATGTCTACAAATTTTAATGGCCGTCTTGTCCAATCTTTTAATGACTTATTGAGTTTTGCTGAAGAATGTAAATTCCCATCACATGCAATTATTCTTCGTAAGGATCAATGTTTTAATGAAGATATTTTTAAAGGAATTACCTCATTGGTGTCGTTAAATATGACTTATGATTTTTTAAATAAAAAATATAAAACTGTATTTGCTGAAACTGATATGCGCGCCATGTTTAATCCCACTAGAATGTTGGTGATTGAAAAGGTATTCGAAAAATTAGTTAAAAAGATAAACTGTTTTTGTCCAAAATGTAATTCAATTGGATTTGATGTAGTTAATTATAAAGTTGGATTGCCTTGTATTAATTGTGGCTTTAAAACGAATTCAATTTTATCACATACATACCAATGTCAAAAATGTAATTATCAAGAAGAAAAACTTTATCCAAATAGTGTTTTTTCTGAGGATCCTATGTATTGTGATATTTGTAATCCCTAATATTTTATGAATAAAATTTTAATTAAAAACGCTACTATAGTAAATGAAGGTGAAATTTTTAAATCAGATGTTTTAATAGTAAACAAACGAATTGAAAAAATCGCGAAAAACATTTCACATTCAATAGGGAATATTAAAGTTATTGATGTTGAAGGTTTATATTTATTGCCAGGCTTTATTGATGATCAAGTTCATTTTAGAGAACCTGGTTTAACCCATAAAGCAACTATTTATTCCGAATCAAGAGCAGCTGTATCTGGTGGCATTACATCTTTTATGGATATGCCAAACACTATTCCAAATACAATTTCATTAAAACTACTAGAAGATAAATATGAATTGGCTAAAAATTATTCCTTAGCAAATTATTCGTTTTTTATGGGCATTACTAAAAATAATTTAGAAGAAGCTCTGAAAATAAATAATGAAAATGTATGTGGGCTTACGGATGATGGTTTGTATTTTAATCATGATGATGGGATATTAGCTAATTATCCGGAATTTTTAGAACAGTTGTTTTCAAGAACTAATTCTTTAGTTACTCTGCATTGTGAGGATGATTCAATTATTAATAAAAATACTAAGTTTTTTAAGGAAAAATATGGGGATAATATTCCTCCAATTTGTCATTCATTAATAAGAAATGAGGAAGCATGTTTTGAAGCCACTAAAAGAGTTGTAGATATTGCGAAAAAATATAATACTCGTTTTCATGCATATCACATTTCTACAGAAATTGAATCTCATTTATTTAAATATAATGGTTCATTAAGAGACAAAAGAATTACATCGGAAGCCTGCGTTCATCATTTATGGTTTACAGATAAAGATTATGATAGATTAGGCAACCTCATTAAATGGAATCCTTCTATAAAATCTGAAAACAATAAATTAGGTTTAATAAAAGCATTGAATGATAATCTTGTGGATATTATTGCCACCGATCATGCCCCCCACACCTTATCCGAAAAAGAGGGTAATTATTTTCAAAGCAAATCTGGAGGGCCTTTAGTTCAACATGCCTTAGTAGCATTACTCGAATTATATCATCAGGGATATTTTACATTGGAAAAAATAGTTGAAAAAACAAGTAACCATGTCGCAGAAATTTATAGAATGATTGATAGAGGTTATATTAGAGAAGGCTATTTTGCAGATTTTGTTTTAGTTGATTTAAATAGTAAATGGAAATCAACACTAGATTTGAATTTATACAAATGTGGTTGGTCGTCATTTGATAATTATACATTTTCTAGTAAGATTATCCAGACATATGTCAATGGAAATTTGGTGTATGATAGAGGTGTTTTTAATAACAATGATTTTGGCGAAAGATTACAATTTGAAAAATATAGATAATTACATTAAAAAAATAACAAATAAACCATATGAATTTAGATTTATTATTATCAAACTTAACAAGCCCTGCTTTTTTATTTTTTATCCTTGGCATAATAGCCGTTAAACTTAAAAGCGATTTAGAAATTCCAGCTAATTCGTCAAAGTTTATCTCCTTGTATTTATTGTTTTCAATTGGTTTTAAAGGAGGACAAGAATTGTCGCATGAAACGTTTTCTGCCGAAATAGCATGGTCTATGTTGTTCGGGATCTTAATCTCATTAATGATTCCAATATATACTTTTTTCATTTTGAAACGAAAATTAAATATTTATGATGCGGGAGCTATTGCAGCAGCTTATGGCTCAGTTAGTGCGGTAACTTTTGTAACGGCAGTGTCATATTTAGATTCTGAAAAATTGGAATTGCATGGACACATGGTTGCAATTATGGCACTTATGGAGTCGCCAGCAATAATCGCTGGATTAATCTTAATTTCTATTTATAATAAGGAAAAATCTAACACGATTAATAAAATAGAGGTAGTGAAACATTCATTTACTAATGGAAGTGTATTACTGATTTTAGGAAGTTTAATTATTGGATTATTAGCAAATGCAAAACAAGCAGAGGGTATTAAACCATTTACGAATGATATTTTTAAAGGGTTTTTAGCTATATTTTTATTAGATATGGGTATTGTAAGTGGTAAAAAATTATCATCATTTTTGTCAAATGGATGGTTTCCTTTTTTCTTTGCGATTATAATTCCACTTTTTAACGGAGGTTTAATTGCTATATTGAGTCAATTTGTTACAGATGATATAGGAAATAGATTTATGTTTGCTGTATTAGCCTCTAGCGCATCCTACATTGCTGTGCCAGCTGCAATGAAATTAGCAGCTCCTAAATCAAATCCAGGTTTGTATATCCCTATGGCCTTAGCAATTACATTTCCTATAAATATAACATTTGGTATGCCTATTTATCTTTCGATTATAAAATTTGTATTTTAGCAAAATGAATCGTCTTTCTCGGTATTTGTTTTTTATATTCTTTCTTAGATGTACATTTTTATTTTCTCAAACAAAGGATGTTTTTACTGACCAATCTTTTGGGAAAGGTAGTTCATCTTATTACATTGGCTCGGGAGCTTTTAAAAGACATTTAGATTTAAATAGAGTTAATTATAGCTTAAAAGAATACTCCAAATCTCCTGCAATTGTTATAGGCGCTGATTTTTGCATTTATCCACATGCTAGTAATGCATATTTAGGTTTAGGTCCCTATTTTTCTGGTTGGATTGGAATTAAAGAAACCGAAGAGAATAATCAAAAAGTTGAAAGATTGTTTTCTAATTCAACACTTGCTATAAAATTCACACATCACGCTACATATTTTGTTAGAAAAAAATTAGATGTATGTAGTGGCTACATAGTTGGTGTCAATTTAAAACATTACCATAATTATAAAGTGAACGGAAAAGAAATTGCTTCGCCCGAAAGAGATAATGAATTTGTTCCAGCTGCAGGAATAACGATTGCTTTAAAATATTATGCTTTAAAAAACGTAGGGTTATATATCGAAGCAGGCATAGGTTACCGTATCAATATGTTAAATGTAGGCTTGTGTTATAAATTTAAAAAACGAAATTCAAAATAAGATTAATCAATCGCTTCTTGAATTTTATCCATTTTTGCTTCTGAGTATTTTCCTGTAACAACTTCTACTATTTTTCCAGTAGTATCAATTACATAAAAATAAGGGGTATTTTCATCAGATGGTTTCAATTGTGTTTTCAGTAATTTTATATCAGTATCGCAATCAATAACGTTTTTCCACAAATCTTCTTGAGTCGCAGCTTTAAAGTCATTGGCAGCTTTCTTAAATCCACTAATTAACGGAATGAAATAGTAATTCACATCAAAGTAACTAGCAACATCAAAGTAATCAGTCCCTTTAGGTCTTGCCACAAAAACATCATACATCGGTTGAATCCATGTTTTTAAATCTTCTTCAGCCGAACGCTTATAACATAAGCCAACAATAGTAAATTTTTTAGTGCCTGCTATGGGTAATGAAATAGCATTCCCTTCAAGTGTATGTCCTGTAAGTGGCGGAAATTGTCCTTTTACTTGAGCAAAAGAGCTGATAGATAAAAGTAAAGCAAGTATGGTGATGATGTTTTTCATAATTATTTTTTTTATTATTATTTATTCATTTTAAATTCTACATTCCACCCAACATACATACTCTGTCAAATTCTTCAGGTTTTACAATACCTACCGATAAGCGTTGTAATTTCACTAATTGCATTTCTTTTAAGTATTCATCCGCTTTTATTTGGGCAAGAGTTACAGGTGTTTTTAATGCTTTAAAAGGAGCAAACTCTACTGCTACCCAAGCTTCTTCTTTAGTTGTTGGATCTTGAAAAGCTTCTTTTACAACTTTTGCAATTCCAACAATACACATTCCTTCATTACTATGATAAAATAAAGCTAAGTCGCCTTTTTTCATAGCCCTTAAATTATTGCGAGCCGCATAGTTTCGAACGCCATCCCAGGTGGTAATTTTATCTTTTTTAAACTGTTCCCAGCTATATTTAAAGGGTTCTGATTTTATAAGCCAATAGTTCATTGAATAGTATACTTAAATTATAATTGAAAAGTAACTAATAAGACACAGATTTACAAAAGAAATTGATAACATTTTAGCCAATAAATTCATCGAAAATAAGTTTGAATTGTTATAGTATTTATTAGATTTGTTACGCATTTTAAAAACTACTAAATGACACACTTATCAGATAAAGTAAATCTTATTTCAGAATCACAAACTATTGCGATGGCCCGTAAAAGCCGTGAATTAAAAGCGCAAGGTATAGATATAATTAGTTTAAGTTTAGGCGAACCCGACTTTAAAACTCCTGATGTTATTAAACAAGCTGCTATCAAGGCAATTAATGAAGATTTTACTTATTATACTCATGTAAGCGGTTATGTTGAATTACGTGAAGCAATTGCATATAAATTTAAAAGAGACAACGGCTTAGATTATACAGCTGATGATATTGTAGTGTCTTCAGGAGCTAAACAAAGTATTGCTAATGCGGTATTGTGTTTAATTAATCCAGGAGACGAAGTTATTATTCCTGCACCATTTTGGGTGAGTTACTTAGAAATTTTGAAATTAGCAGGTGGTGTGCCAATTATTATTGATACCACTATCGAAAATGATTTTAAAATAACAGCTGAAGAATTAAAAGCTCATATTACGCCAAAAACGAGAATGATGATGTTTAGTACACCATGTAATCCAACGGGCTCTGTTTATAGTAAACAAGAATTGAGAGCAATTGCAGATGTGGTAAAACAACATGATGAGTTATACATCATGAGTGATGAGATTTATGAACACATTAATTTTGTTGGTGGTCATGAAAGCATGGCGCAGTTCCCTGATATTAAAGATAGAGTGATAACGATTAATGGGGTTTCAAAAGGATTTGCGATGACCGGATGGAGAGGTGGAATTATGGCTGCTCCCAAATGGATTGCGCAAGCTTGTGATAAAATGCAAGGTCAGTTTACATCTGGTACTTGTAGTATTACTCAAAAAGCAATGCATGCTGCTATGGAATTACCTGCAGAAAGCACAAATTATATGCGTGATGCATTTTTGAAAAGAAGAAATTTGGTTTTAGAACTAATGAAAGATATTCCAGGATTAAAAACAAATGTTCCTGATGGAGCGTTTTATGTATATCCTGAAGTATCTGCTTTATTTGGCAAGTCATATAATGGGTTTACGATTAATAATGCAACTGATTTATCAATGTATTTATTAGACGTAGCTCATGTGGCATTAGTTCCTGGTGCTGCTTTTGGCGATGATAAATACATTCGTTTTTCATACGCAACTTCTGAAGATAAATTAACCGAAGCCTTAAAAAGAATGAAAGAGGCAATTGAGAAATTAAAGTAATAAATGAAAAAGTTATCTGTAAAAAAAGAACACATTCGCGAAATGTTTAAGTCGTTTAGTAATCTAAATGTATTAATTATTGGTGATGTGATGATTGATAGTTACATGTGGGGAAAAGTAAATCGCATTTCTCCCGAAGCACCGGTTCCTATTATATCAGTTCACAAAAAAGAAAAACGCTTGGGTGGAGCTGCTAACGTAGCTTTAAATATTCAGGCGATGGGAGCGAACCCTATCTTATGTTCTGTAATTGGTATTGACCAAGAAGGACAATCGTTTTTGGATTTATTAAAGGCACAAAAATTAAGTCAGAAAGGTATTTTAAAGTCTCGCGATAGAATTACTACTGAGAAAACTCGTGTGATTGGTAATAGTCATCAGTTGTTGCGTATCGATGAGGAAATCGAAGAAGATATTGCTCCTGCAGAAACACAGCAATTAATTACTTTGATTTCATATATTATTCAACATGATAAAATTGATGTCATTTTATTTGAAGATTATAACAAAGGATTAATTACTCCTAAGTTAATTTCTAAAGTAGTTGAGTTAGCAAAAAGTAAAGGAATTCCAACTTGCGTTGATCCAAAGAAGAAAAATTTTAATGCGTATAAAGGAGTAACTTTATTTAAACCTAATTTAAAAGAATTACGTGAAGGTTTAAAATTAGATATTAGTTCAGATAATATTAACGAATTACAACGTGCTATTAGTAGCTTCCGTGTTAAACAAAAATTTGATACAGCTTTAGTTACTCTTGCTGAAAAAGGAGTGATTATTAATTCTCGTTCCGAAAAACACCATACACCAGCACATATTAGAAGCATTGCAGATGTGAGTGGAGCAGGGGATACTGTTATTAGCGTAGCTGCTTTATTAGTGGCGTTGCATGTTAATCCAATTGTGATGGCAGCTATATCTAATTTAGCAGGTGGTTTAGTATGTGAACAAATTGGCGTGGTACCTGTTAGTAAAGAACAGTTATTAGAAGAAGCATTGAAGTTGGATTTTGTAAAATAAAGATTTAACCGCCAAGAACTCAGAGTAAAAGCAAAGAACGCTGAGTTTTTTTAATTAATATGTATTTAATTACACTTCTTATTTTCTTTGCGAAAAAACTTTGCGCACTTTGCGGTTAAATAAAAACAGTACCATGTCTCAAATTACACCATATAATAATACCGAATCAAAAAAAGAGCAAGTTGCTCAAATGTTTGATAATATTGCTTTTCGTTACGATTTTTTAAATTCCTTATTATCATTAGGTATTCATAAAGGTTGGAGAAAAAAGTGTATTAAACTAATTGCAGACAAGCAGCCAAAACATATTTTAGATGTAGCAACTGGTACTGGTGATTTTGCGATTGCAGCGATGAAATTAAATCCAATTAAAGTTATTGGGATTGATATCAGCGAAGGGATGATGAAGTTTGGTAGAGAAAAATTACAAAAATTACATCTCGATAAAACGATTACATTGCAATACGGAGATGCAGAAACATGTGATTTGCCAGACAATTCAATGGATGCCATTACAGTTGGTTTTGGCGTTAGAAACTTTGAAAATTTAGAAAAAGGATTGGAGAATATGTTTCGTATTTTAAAACCAGGCGGGCAACTATGCGTTTTAGAGTTTTCATCACCACGTCATTTTCCAGTGAAACAGTTCTATAAATTTCACTTTAAATATATTACTCCCACTTTAGGAAGAATGTTTTCTAAGGACACGAGAGCTTACACCTATTTACCGGAGTCTATAAAAGCTTTTCCAGATAACGAACGTTTTACTGCCATACTTGAAAAAGTTGGATATAAAAACGCCACGTTTAGCTCGGTTGGTTTAGGTTTAGCAGCTATTTATATGGCAGAGAAGTAATCTTTATTTTGCTTTAACTCTTTCGTACATCTCATGAACAATTCCATCAGATAGTCCTATTTGAGGCACAAAGATGTCTTCAATGTCAGCTGTTTTCATAATGGTAATAAATATTTTTGAGGCGTGAACAATAACATCTGCTCTATCAGGCTTTAAACCTAGCACTTCTACGCGTTCTTCATAAGTATATGAATTTAGCATATCATAGATGCCTTTTAGTTTACTATAACTAATGTTTTTATTTTCTTTCTTGGTCATTTTAAATATCTTATTGATATTTCCTCCAGATCCAATTGCTCTTAAAGGACTATAGCCAAAGGTTGATTTCTTTATCCATTCTTTCATTAATTCCCATTCGTCTTTTTCTACTTTATTTAAAAGCATACGAACGGTTCCAATGTTAAACGATTTGGAAGCGATTACTTTGTGATTACTGTATAATGTTAATTCAGTGCTACCACCACCAACATCAATGTATAGATAAGAATGTTTAGGATTTAATAATTCTTCAATATGGTTTGAAAATACTAATTGTGCTTCCAATTTGCCATCAATAATTTCTACTTCTAAATCAGCTTCTTTTTTTATACGGGCAATAATTTCAGCACTATTACTTGCGTCGCGCATAGCACTGGTCGCAACTGCTCTGTAGCCATCAACTTCATAAACTTTAATTAATTCTCTGAAACCACGCATGGCCGTAATTAATTTCTCTGCTTTTTTGTCAGAAATCTTTCCGTTTAAAAACACATCTTCTCCTAAACGAATAGGTAAACGAATCAATTCTTCTTTACTAAAATGAGGTTTTCCATTCACCTCGTAGGCTCTACAAAATAACAAACGCATGGCATTACTTCCTATATCAACAGCGGCAAAAATCATATCGTAGAAAAAGATTTAGTAATAGTTTTTGATTTAGTTTTTAAATATACTTCTCTATCCTTTTTAAGATAGTTATATATTTCATCCTGAACTCTGATTTTTCTTTCACCAGGTTTTGCTTTTTTGTATAAGTTTTGTTGTAGTCTGTCCAAAATACGAACCTTCGTGTTTCCAGATAATTGAATATCAATAATGTCTCTTATTTGTTTTTTTATTTCCGTATTTAAAATAGGAACAGCTACTTCACTTCTACTATCCAAATTTCTACTCATCCAATCTGCAGACGTAATATAAATTTTTTCGTTTCCTCCATTTGCAAAAATAAATACACGAGCATGTTCTAGATATTTATCTACAATACTGTATGCTTTAATATTATCACTATAGCCAGTAATTTCAGTAACTAAAGAACAGATACCTCTTATGATTAAAGAAATTTGAACGCCGGCTCTTGATGCTTCGTATAGTTTTTCAATCATATCTTTGTCAACTAAACTGTTCATTTTCAAAACCATGTAAGCTGTTTTACCAGCCTTTGCATTAGCAATTTCTTTGTCAATTAAATTCACAAAGGTTTGACGCATAAAGAAAGGGGCTACGGCTAAATTTTTATAAGAGCCTGTTTTGAAATTATTTGCATAAAAATCAAATACGGCTGATATTTCGTCAGTAATAGCTTTGTCGGCAGTTAATAAACTGAAATCAGTATAAATGCGTGCTGTTTTTTCGTTAAAGTTACCTGTGCCAATATGAGCATATTTTATTTCTTTTCCTCTTACTCGAGTGGTAATTAAAAATAGTTTACTGTGTACTTTTAATCCAGGAACACCATAAATAACTGTAGCACCTTCTTCTTGTAATTTATTAGCCCAATAAATATTATTTTGTTCATCAAATCGAGCTTGTAATTCAACCAATACAGTTACTTTTTTACCATTTTTAATAGCATTTACAAGTGCATTGGCAATCTTAGATGAATCAGCTACTCGATACAAAGTTATTTTAATAGATTCAACTGTTGGGTCAATAGAAGCTTCTCTTAATAAAGTAATAATATGATCGTAGGTGTGGTACGGATAATGTAATAAAATATCTTTTTGTTTGATGACATTTAATATCGTTGTATTGATATTGTCCAAATATTTATGTACAATAGGAGTAGGATGTTCATACACTAATTTTTTTTCTCCAATATTAGGGAATCCGATAAAATCTTTAAAATTATGATAGCGACCTCCAGGAATGGCATTGTCTTTTTTATCCATTCCTAACTTTTTCATTATAAAAGAGAGCATTTCTTTACTCATTGTACTATCGTAAACAAAACGAACAGGCAATCCTTTTTTTCTATCTTTTACACTTTTAGATATTTTCTCTAACATGCTTTTACTCACATCTTGGTCAATATCTAATTCTGCATCTCGAGTTAATTTAATATTAATAGCTTCTTTTGTTATGTAGCCAAATACAGAAAACATTTCGTGTACGTTGTATCTGATAACATCATCCAATAAAATGATATATTTTTTATTTTTTTCTTGAGGTAATATAATGAAACGACTAGTGATTTTTGATGGAATTTCAATTAAGGCATATTTATTTTTTTGTTTTTGAATCGTAGAAATTAATCTTACAAATAAATAGCCCGATTTATCTTTCATGTATGGGAAAGGTTTGTTTTCATCTACCATGATAGGAAACAAAGATCTTTCTACTTCAGTATGAAAATAGTCCTTTACATATTCTTGTTGGTTCTTATTAAGTTGTTTTTCATTGATAATAAAAACGTTTTGTTTCGCTAATTCATGAAGTAGCTCTTGATATATTTCTTCAAAATGCTGTTGTTGTTCAATAACTTTACGTTGAAGTTTTTGCAAGAGTTCTTTAGGGTCGTCGCCATAAATATCAATAGCCTTTTTTCCAAGCTTTGTTAAGCGGTTAATTGTGGCTACTCTAACACGATAAAATTCATCACGGTTATTACTAAAAATCCCTAAAAACTTTAATCGTTCAATAAGAGGAGTAGAGGGATCCGACGCTTCTTGAAGAACACGTTCATTAAAAGAAAGCCAACTGATTTCTCGGTTGATATGTGGAATTTTACTTTTTTGCATAGTTAAATTAAAAGCAACAATTTAATTATCAAATATAAGCAATATGCGCTAATTGTTTTTTGTTTTTTTAGTTACATTTGTATCAATACTAGTACATCAAATGTCGTTTATAAAAAAAAATATACCATTAATTATTATTTGTATTTTTCAAATAATAGGCTTTGTTGGCTTTATAGTTAATCCTATATATTTTAAGGCACTCAGCCCTGTTAATTTATTGTTATCTGCAGCATTAGTTCTATTTACTAGTAAACAAGATAATTGGAAGTTTTACGCATCTTTGTTATTAGTAGCTGTTTTAGCTTTTTTGGCAGAAGTATTGGGCGTTAAAACTGAACTTATTTTTGGTTCATATTATTATGGAAATTCTTTTGGATATAAATTATTTTCAGTGCCTTTATTAATAGGATTGAATTGGGCTATGCTTTTATACAGTACCGCTCAATTTTCAAAATTCAAAAACCATATAATTAATGCTTTATTTGGTGCCTTTTTGATGGTTTTTCTTGATTTTTTTATGGAACAAAACGCTTCAAAATTTGATTTTTGGTATTGGAAAGACAATATAATACCAATTCAAAATTATGTAGCGTGGTTTTTAATTTCCTTTGCTCTAAATTTGATAGTTCAAAAACACTTATCTCAAATATCAAATTTGACAGCAAAAGTGTTTTATTTTGCCCAATTAGCCTTTTTTATGGCACTTTACTTTTTTGGTTAAACAAAACACACGCATGTTTGTTACTTTTTTATGATAATAAACGGATTAATAATTTTTTTGACATTTATTATAATGGAGGTTATGGCATGGGCTACTCACAAGTTCCTGATGCATGGGCTAATGTGGTATTTTCATAAGGATCATCATGACCATAGTAATGAAACGTTTTTTGAAAAAAATGATATTTTTTTTCTAGTGTTTGCCGTTCCGAGCTGGTTATTTTGGATGTTTGGAGTTATGAATGGCTATGACTTTAAATTTTATATCGGAATAGGAATCTTTATATACGGGATAGCTTACTTTTTAGTTCATGATGTTATTATTCATCAAAGATTTAAGTGGTTTTCAAGATCAAATAATTGGTATGTGAAAGGAATAAAGAGGGCACATAAAATTCATCATAAAAGTATTGTAAAATATGAAAGCGAAAATTTCGGAATGTTGATAGTTCCCTTCCGTTATTTTAAATCTTCTTCGTTAAATTAATTCAGTTTTTTAATTAATAGTAAATTGTATATTTATGCAATAATTTCCAAATGAATTCGCGTTACACGTATTTGCTATTAGATATTCTGAGTGTATTGTTCCCTTTTTTATTAAGTTTTGATAAAAAAGTGACATTTTACAAGTCTTGGAAGTATTTGTTTCCTGCAATGTTTATTACAGGCGCTTTTTTTATTTTATGGGATATTCAATTTACTGCGAATGGCGTTTGGGGCTTTAATCCTAAATATATTTTAGGGATTAATATTGTCAATCTCCCTATTGAGGAAGTTTTATTTTTTATATGTGTGCCTTATGCCTGTGTCTTTATATATGCTGTATTGTGTGCTTACATTAAAAGGGATATCATTGGTTGTACTAAAACAATTAGCAGTATTATTATTGCTATTTCATTAGCATTAAGTATTATATATTATGATAGAACTTACACCATTGTTAATGCAGGAATTTGTTGTTTTTTGGTTATAGTAGCTCAGTTTATATATAAATTTAATGATTTAGGTAGGTTTTATTTGGCTTTTTTAATTTCTTTAGTTCCTTTTTTAATATGTAATGGTTTGCTAACCTCATTGCCAATAGTAACTTACAATAATGAAGAAAATATGGCAATGCGTATTTATACTATTCCAGTAGAGGATGTGTTTTATTGTTTAAGCCTATTATTAAGTTGTGTACTATTGATGAATTATTTTAAGAATAGAAAGACAATCGCATAGCCTTTTTTTGTATTTTTAAAAGATGAGTTTAAAAAAGTATAGCATTCCTATTATTACATTATTAGCTACAATTGCCTTCGTGTTCTTGTTTACTAATGTAGTTATCTATTTAATTATATCCTTAGTTCTAGCTCTTTTAGGAATGCCTGTTGTAAACATCATTTCTAAAATTAAAATAGGGAAATTCAGAATCAATTACTCTATTGCTGCTTTATTAACATTGTGTTTTTTCTTTGGGATATTATATATTATAGGCGTAACATTTTTACCGCCCTTAATTTCTCAAGTTACATTTTTATCAAATTCAAATTTTCACGATGTGATGCATAATATTTTTATTTATTATCCATCTCTTAAAGATAGTTTATCTGCTTTGGGCTCAGAGCAACAAATAATGACAAGTATAGCCGAACAAGTTAATCGTTTTTTGAATTTCCAAAATGTAAGTTCTATTTTTAATAATACGATTTCATATACTGGTTCTATTTTAGGCGGAGTATTCTCGGTTTTGTTTATTACGTTTTTCTTTTTAAAAGATGAAAAAATGGTTGTTAAAGCACTATTATTAATGACTCCTTCTGCATATCAAACTGAAATGATGGATATCTATAGAACTTCTCGAAAGATGTTGAGTAAGTATTTCACTGGGTTATTTATTGATATGGTATTAGTGAGTTTTATTGTAACGTTTTTGATGTGGATGTTTGGAATTAAAAATGCCCTCGTGATAGGTTGTTTAGCAGGTGTGATGAATGTGATACCTTACATCGGGCCAATTATTACTTTGTTTTTCGCCGCTTTTTTAGGCATCAGTGGTTGTATCGAATTTAATCAATACGAATTAATCACATCTACTATTACAAAAATAGTGGTGATATTAATTGGAACTAATTTGGTGGATGCGATGTTAATTCAGCCAATTATTTTTTCAAATACCGTAAAGGCCCATCCTCTGGAAATATTTTTAGTGATTTTAATGGCAGGTGCACTCGGTGGTGTTTTAGGAATGGTAGTGGCAATTCCTTGCTATACATTATTAAGAATTATTGCCAAAGAATTTTTAGATCATTTTAAATTCTTTAAAAAATTGACTGAAAATATATCAGAGTAATTATTATGGAAACAACATTTAAGTTTTTAAAACAATTAGCTAAAAATAATAGTAAAGAGTGGTTTGATGCTAATAGAAAAACCTATGAAGTTTGTAAATCAGAGTTTGAAGCTGTTATAAAATCAGTCATTGATAAGAGTACTTCTTTTGATAAAGGTTTAGCTGGCCTAGAAGCCAAAAAATGCATGTTTCGTATTAATAGAGACGTTCGTTTTAGTAAGGATAAATTGCCTTACAAATTAAATATGGGCGCTAGCATGAATCCAGGTGGTAAAAAAGACATGGGTGCTGGATATTATATGCATATTGAACCAGGTAAATGTTTTTTAGCAGGAGGTTGTTACATGCCTCAACCAGATGTTTTAGCTAAGATTCGTCAAGAGATTGATTATAATTCAGCAGACTTTAAAAAGATTTTAAATGCAAAAGACTTTAAAACATACTTTAAAGAATTATCACCTGAAGATAAATTAAAAACAGCCCCAAAAGGCTATCCCAAAGATCATCCAGAAATAAGTTTATTACAAAATAAACATTTTATAGTAATACATCATTTAAAGGATAGTGAGGTATTGGATAAAAATTTCCCTGCTAATGCAGCCAAAATATTTAAAGCAATGTTGCCTTTAAACCAGTTTTTGAGAAATTGTATAGATTAGAAATTTTGTATTTCTAAAAGAGACTCTACACTGTAATCCGCAATACTAAACTTAGGATTAGTTTTATTTATGTCCTCTGGTATAGCTACTACTTTCATTTGAGCGGCCTTGCCGGCAATAATTCCGTTTACAGAGTCTTCAATCACTAAACAATTCAATGGTTTAACGTCTAATTTTTCGGCGCAAGTTAAATACACTTCGGGATGTGGTTTACCATAAGTCATATGCTCCGCAGAACATAATTCATCAAAATAATGCCTAATATTTAAAACATCTACAACGGTATTCATTAGTTTATTATTTGAAGAAGTTCCAATGCCAATTTTTATTTTTTTTTCTTTCAAAAACTGTAAGGCTTCAACAACACCTTTCATGGTTTTGCCTTCCTGTTTAATTAGGTCACATAGTCGGTTAATCACCAATTCGTCAAATTCATCTACTGTAATATGGCTAATTCCATGCTTTTTGAACCAATATTCAGCCACTTCTTTAAATCTAAGTCCAGTAGTAATTCGGCAATGCTCGTCGCTAAAAGGAATGCCTATTTCAATAAAGCTTTGTATCATGGCTCTGCGCCAAAGTGGTTCGGAGTCAATAATTACTCCATCCATATCAAAAATAACGGCTTTTATTCCTGTTAGCATAATTAAATTATATAAGTCTTGTCAAGAATGTTTAAGATCGAGGCATTCGAGAACGTTAAATTAGGAGTTTACTTTGGTAAATGACTAATTTATAAGTCGAGAATAACGAAGATATTAAACATTATGGACTGACGGCATTGTTAATTTCTTTGTTTAATAATTACAAAGATAAGCGAATTATCAAGCCATAGGGATGGTATTTTTGCTATATGTATTTTCCTGATTTTGTTGAAATAGGGGCAGACGAACTCTTGTTGGTTGCTTTTTTTGTGTCGTTGATTGGCATTGTTATTCACTATGCTATTAATGTGTTGCCTCTTGGTAAGTTAAAAACGACTTCTCTTGAGTCTAGTTCTTCCCAAGAGCCTGTATCTATTATTATTTGTGCTCGTAACGAGGATGATAATTTAACCGAGTTTTTACCTAAAGTATTAGTTCAAGATTATCCTGAGTTTGAAGTAATTGTGGTAAACGATTGCTCTATGGATAATACAGAGAATGTGATTGATGAATTCGCAAAGATTTTCCCTAACCTTAAAAAAGTAACCATTAAAGAAGACGATTATTATAAACATGGTAAAAAGTTTGCGGTGATGGTTGGTATTAAGGGAACTAAATACGATAATTTATTATTTATAGATGCCGATTGTTTTCCTGCTAACGAAAATTGGCTAAAGGATATGGCTTCTGGTTTTGTAAATAAAAAAGAGATTGTACTTGGATATGGAGCCTACAAAAAAGGAGATGGTTTCTTAAATAAATTAATTCGTTTTGATGCTTTTTTAATTGCGTCTAATTACTTATCGGCTGCTATTAAAGGTAAAGCATACATGGGAGTTGGAAGGAATTTAGCCTATAAAAAAGATTTATTTTACAAACAAAAAGGCTTTTCTAAACATTATCATATTACATCAGGCGATGATGATTTGTTTATTAATCAAGCCTCTACCCAAGAAAATACCAATGTTGTCGTTTCTCCAAATGCTATTACCTATTCATTAGCTAAAACAAATTTTACTGATTGGAAACGTCAAAAACAAAGACATTTAACTACGGCGCCTCACTATAACTCTAATAGTAGAACTAAAATCATATTAGGTTATACTTTTCAATACGGATTCCATTTGCTGTTTTTAGCTGTTTTACTTTTTAAAACAACTATTATAGCCGCCTTAGCTGGTTTTATTTTGAAAATTCTAATTCAAATGATTATCTTTAATAAAGTGTCAAAGAAATTAAATGAAGTTGATTTGTGGCTTATGGCATTTTTTTACGAGATTATTTTATTAGTAATTTATCCAGTATTTCATATTAGTAAATTATTTCATAAACCAAACAAATGGAAGAGTTAGATCCAAGTGAAAATCTTACAACTAAAGCAGTTTATGATTACAAACTGATACAGTTAGCTTTGCACAAAGGCGATCAAAAAGCTTATGCCGAGTTGTTGCAACGTTATCGCGAATCTGTTTATTTTACAATGCTTCGTATGTGTAATAATAAGGATGATGCAGAGGATTTAACTATTGAAGCATTTGGAAGAGCATTTAAACGCTTAGAACAATACACCCCCACTTACGCATTTAGTACATGGTTATTTAAAATAGCTAGTAATAATGCGATTGATTTTTTAAGAAATAAAAAGAAAAATACAGCTTTATCATTAGACACTAAAATGGAAAATGATGAAGGCCAAGAATTTTCTAAAAATATAAAATCTCAAACCTTAGATCCAGAAGAGCATATTATTAAAAAACAAAAGGTTGAAATGTTGCGTGATGTAGTTGAGAAGTTAAAACCACGTTACAAAGAGTTGGTCAAAATGCGTTATTACGAAGAGTTGAGTTATGAAGAAATTGCTGTGAAATTAGATTTACCAGTAGGTACAGTAAAAGCACAGTTATTTAGGGCGCGCGAATTTTTATACAATATCCTTAAAAATCAAGAAAATAGAATGTAACACTTTTCAGTAGAACTTATCCTGAGTTTGTCACTTCGAGCGTATTTGAGAAGCAAAGGATAGGAAGATGTGAAAAAGTTCTCAATTACGCTCGAACAGACATTAACTATTATATATTTTATTTTTGTGAAACCAGATATCATCCTAAAATATTTTCCAAATATTACAGCTCATCAAAAACAACAATTTGAGCAATTATATGATTTGTATATACATTGGAATGCTCAAATAAATGTTATTTCTCGAAAGGATAGCGATTTACTTTATGAGCGTCATGTGTTACATTCGTTAGGAATAGCTAAAGTAATGAAGTTTAAAGCTGGCACTAAAGTATTAGATGTTGGTTGTGGCGGCGGTTTTCCAGGTATTCCTTTAGCTATTTTATTTCCTGAATCAACCTTTCATTTAGTAGATTCAATTGGTAAAAAAATTAAAGTTGTAACAGAAGTTGCTTCTGGTATTGGTTTAACAAACTTAACAGCAGAGCATGAGCGTGCCGAAAAAATAAATGATAAATACCATTTTATCGTAAGCCGAGCAGTAACTGCTTTTCCTGAATTTTATAATTGGATAAGTAAAAAAATACTGAAAGATAATTTTAATGATTTACCAAACGGAATTCTTTACTTAAAAGGTGGAGATTTGCAAGAAGAGTTTGGTAAGCACTTCGATAAAGCTGTTTTTTATGAGTTGAAAAATTACTTTGAAGAAGAGTTTTTTGAAACGAAGAAAGTAGTGTATTATAAATTGTAAAATCCTTCAATAAAAAAAAGCCCTTGCTATATTAATAGTAAGGGCTTTTTCATTGTCAATTCGAGCTTAGTCGAGAACAAAATAGTCTACTTCTTAGCATCCGCTAAAAACTGAGCTAAACCTTTATCCGTTAAAGGATGGTTTAATAAAGCAGTAATGGCACTTAAAGGAGCAGTAATTACATCTGCGCCTAATTTTGCACATTGTATTATATGTAATGGGTGACGAACTGAAGCCGCTAAAATTTCTGTTTCATAACCGTAGTTGTCATAAATTAGTCTGATATCATCAATTAAATCCATACCATCCTGACTAATATCATCTAAACGACCAACAAATGGAGATACATAAGAAGCCCCTGCCTTAGCCGCTAATAAAGCTTGCCCTGCAGAGAAAACTAGTGTACAGTTTGTTTTAATGCCTTTGTCAGCAAAATATTTAATTGCTTTTACGCCTTCTTTAATCATTGGGATTTTTACCACAATACGTGGATGTAAGTCGGCTAACATTTCGCCTTCTCTTACCATTCCTTCAAAATCAGTTGAAATTACTTCTGCGCTCACGTCGCCAGTAGTAATATTACAAATATCCACGTAGTGTTTTAGGATATTGTCTTGTCCTTTAATGCCTTCTTTAGCCATTAACGATGGGTTAGTCGTTACTCCGTCTAATACTCCAAGGTCTTGGGCTTCTTTAATTTGAGCTAAATTTGCTGTGTCAATAAAAAATTTCATAGTGGGTTATTTTTTTTGTAAATTTAGGATAAGCTAAACTATAATTTACACTTGTTTGTAGTTTGTTTAAAGTTTATTTTTACCCAAATAATGAAGAAAAAAAAGATAGTTGTTTTTAGTGGAGCTGGAATGAGTGCCGAAAGTGGCATTAAAACCTTTAGAGATACTGGTGGATTGTGGGAAGAATATAGAATTGAAGATGTAGCAACCTTTGATGCATGGCTTAAAAATCAGGATTTAGTATTGGATTTTTATAATCAGCGTCGCAAACAGGTAATGGAAGCGCAGCCTAATGAGGCACATTATTTAGTAGCCGAATTACAAAAACACTTTGATGTTCAGGTAATTACGCAAAATATAGATGATTTACATGAACGAGCCGGCAGTAAAAATGTATTGCATTTACATGGCGAAATCATGAAGGGTAGAAGTACGGTTAAGCATGAATTAGTTTACGATTTAAAGCATTGGGAAATAAAAGCCGGCGATGTATGTGAGGTGGGTTCTCAAATTCGCCCACATATTGTATGGTTTGGTGAGGCTGTTCCCGAAATGGACAAAGCAACAGAGTTAGCCGAAAAAGCAGATATTTTTATTACAATAGGTACTTCCTTAAATGTATATCCAGCTGCAAATTTAATTCATGTGATTGAAGGCCATATCCCTAAATTTTTACTAGATCCAGGTGATTTTAATTTAGATTATATTAAAAACTTAACGATTATAAAATCTACTGCGGTAGAGGGCATGAAAGTGCTATCCGAAAAATTAAACGAATTAATTTAGATAAATTACCTTAATAGGTTTATTTCCAAAGTACAATGAGTAATCAATCAACCATTAAATGCCCTAATTGTAAAACTGAATTTCCTATAGGAAATGCCTTAGCTCAAGAAATAGAAGGGGAAATTAGAAGTAAGTATTTAAAAGTCTATAATGATGATAAACAAAAGTTAGAATTAGAACGTGCTCAGATTAATAAATTAATGGAGCAAGCTAAAACTGACTCTGAAAATCAAGAAAAAATAATTAACGAAAAAGTAAAATTACAAAAAGCAGTATTGGAGCAAGAGGCTATCAAGAAGGCGGCTTCGGAAATGCAATTGCAAATGGAAATGCTCAATAAACAGTTGAGCGAAAAAGAAACTAAATTAAAAGACAGTCAAGCAAAGGAATTACAGTTTTTATTAAAGGAAAAAGAATTAAAGGAAAAAGAGTCTCAGTTTGAATTAACACTTCAACAAAAATTACAAGCGGAAAGAGAATTATTATCTGAACAAATAAAAAAACAAGAGTTAGAAAAAAATTCCATCAAGGAAAAAGACCATCAAATGCAAATGATGGAATTAAAAAAACAACTCGAAGACCAAAAGAAACTAACAGAAGAAATGGTGCGCAAGCAAGGACAAGGTTCTATGCAAATGCAAGGCGAAGTTCAGGAATTAATTTTAGAAGAATTATTACGCAGTACGTTTCCATTTGATTCTATTGATGAAGTAGGGAAGGGTGTAAAAGGTGCAGATGCTATTCATACGGTTCGTAATCCATTAGGACAAGTGTGCGGTAAAATTATTTACGAAAGCAAAAACACGAAGGCTTTTGGTGGCGATTGGATTGATAAATTAAAACATGACATGCGATCTTCTCAAGCAGATATTGCGGTGATTGTAACGGAAACGATGCCCAAAGATATGGATCGTTTTGGAATGAAAGACGGTGTGTGGATCTGTAACTTTACAGAAATAAAATCATTAGCTTTTGTATTACGTGATAGCTTAATTAAAATTTACGCCGCGCAATCAAGCCAAGAAAATAAAGGTGATAAAATGAGTTTGTTATATTCTTATTTAACAGGCACTGAATTTAGACAACAAATTGAAGCGATTGTAGAAGGCTTTACCGAATTGCAATATGGGATACAAAAAGAAAAAAATGCCATGACGAAAATTTGGAAAGAGCGCGAAAAACAATTAGAGAAAGTGTTACTCAATACTACTAATTTTTATGGCTCAGTCAAAGGTATTGCCGGCAATGCTATTGGCGATATTAAATTGTTGGAGTTGGGTGGCAATGATGAAGTTTAAATTATGATCAGTTCGAGCTGTTACTCTGAGTATGTCACTTCGAAGGAAGAGCGATAACAAAAATATTTTTAATAAAAAAGGCTCATCAACTTGATGAGCCTTTTGATTGAACGATAATAAAATTATTCTTTAATAAAACGTAAGGTATTCATTCCTTTTTCTGTTTTTACATGTATCATATAAATTCCAGATGATAATTGCTCAACAGAGAATGTATTTGTATTTTCTGTTCGAACTAAATCTCCCAAAATATTGAAAATAAATACAGCTTGAATATCTTCAATTGTTTGAATGGTTAAAATACTAGAGCTTGGATTTGGGAAAAGAGTCATAGTGTTATTACTAGTTGTTAAGTTATTAATTCCTGTACACATACTAACGTTTTGAGTAACCGTTGAATTGTTTTCGCAACCATTCGCATCTGTTCCTGTAACGGTATATGTAGCAGTAACTGAAGGCGTCACTGCAACAGTAGTTCCTATGCCGCCTGGATTCCAAGTATAAGTTGATGCTCCATTGGCTGTTAAAGTTGCAGTTTCGCCAACACATAGAAAAGTTTCATTTGATACTGCGTTTATTGTAGGTAATGCATTCACTGATACACTTGATGTTGCAAATGTAGATGAAACACAACCTACAGAACTTGTACCAGTAACTGTATAACTTGCATTAGCTGTTGGCGTTTTGATGGCACTAACACCTTGTATGGTATAAGTATTTGCTCCAGTTGGTGTAATAGTAAATGATTTGCCAGAACAAATACTTCCACTGTTAACCGTAATAGTTGGATTAGGTGTAACGCTAACTGTTATTAAATTAGTCATTTCAAAATTGCAGGTTGCAGTACCACAGTCAATATTTCCAGTTGTCCATGCAGTCGAAGCAGTCATTCCAGATGACATTGTGCCAATCGAATTTGTAACAATATCAAGTATTTTAGTTCCATAATTTTCAAACAACTTGAAATAATTTTTTAAACCTACTTCATTTCCAATTAAGCAATTATTCATGTTTCCAGAAATTTCTGTAGCTGTTCTAGCTGTGTTCCAAATTCTAATGTCATCCATCATTCCATTAAAATATTCTTGAATAACAATTAGAGGATCTTCTCCTATCATTATTTCATTTGCGCTACTTGGAATGGAAGTAAATGCAGCTGTTGAAGTAGCAACAGCAAGGCCATTTACGTATATTTTCATAACGCCATTATCAAAAGTACTGGCAACATGGTTCCATGTGTTTAATGTTAAAACATTTGCTACGGTTACAGAGTGTGTAGCATTTGCTGGCCCAACTACATAAAATCTTAGTCCTCGGCCGTTATTAGTAGGATTATTGGTATCAAAGACGAATTCGCCTGGATTAGGGGTTCCGTCATGATTTGAAATAATTCTTCTGTAAGTTGTAGCTCTTGGATAAATCCATGCCTCAAGTGTTAAAGAATTTGTTGCTGACGAATAGGTGTTTGTATAAATCATATCATTACTTCCGTCAAAATCTACTGCAACGTTTCCTCCTGGTTGAGATTCAGCGTATACATTGAAAGTTTTGCTTGACGTTAAAATTCCTGTATTAAATGGTATTGCTGCACCAGTTCCATTTGTTGGACCCGCTACTACAGTATTAGTAGCATCATCTCTCAATGAATATTTTATTCCGGGTAATGAAGAACCGATTGTAATGGTTGAAGTTTTACCTGAACAAATTGTGCTTTGCGAAACACTAATGGTTTCATTAGTAATTGCAGGTAAGCATTGAGCATTGATTTCGTTTGCTAATAATGTTGTTAAGCTAATTAGTAAGAGTTTTTTCATAATAGTTTGTTTATTGTGTATTAAACAAACATAGGATTATAGATCTTATGTTTGTTTTATTCTTTAGTAATAGTCGTTTTTCGTTTATTAATGGATATAAAAAGAGTCCATCAATTTTGATGGACTCTTTTTATAGGTAATTAAATTTATTTTAAAGAGTACTAGCATTAATTTTTGCCCCACAATTGGTGCCATTTAAATCTAATAAAAGTTTATTTGTTTGTTTAAGGTTTGTAGAATTAGGAACTTTTTCGCCTAAGTAAACTTTACCATCTTTACATCCAAATTCTTTTTTTTCTCCTGGTTTAAGAATCGTAGAAACGCCTTGCCCGTGACATAAACAAACATCTGTTCCTGTATCATTTGTTAGTGTAATTCGGGGTTGTCTCATCTGAGCCAATTTTTTTTGTCCTGCCTCAGAATTCCAATAATCGGCATTACCTTGTCTAATCATTATATTAGTTGAATCTACTGTAAATTTCATGGCGTCTGCTTCCATTTGTTCGCTTTCACTATAAGGTGATGCTTCTTGTGTTTTTTTCATTTCAATAAAATAATCTTTCACAAGTTTCATTAAATCAGCAGACTGTAAATCGGACATTTTTCCGCCCTGAAAAATTGCATCATTTGCTCTTGCTTTTGGAATTGTTGGTATCCATGCTTGTTCAATTTTAAATGATGAAATGTTTTCAAAATATTCAAGTTTAAAAATTACACCATTAATAATTACATATGCATGATCAGCAGCTGCAGATATATATGATGGATGCGTGTAATTATCAAATTTGTTGTACATATAATTGTATTTAATGCCATTTTCTTCTCCATCTTTTGTTTCAATCGCATTAAAGCCGACAACTTTTCCAAATCTGTTTTTCTCTAATTTAAGATTAGCCTTATATCTTTTTTGAGTAATTTCATTTTTTTTGCCTGGGTTTATAGTAACAAATAAATATTCAGTATAAACCACATCTTCGCCAATAGTGTTTAATGCTGTAATCATGTCGATTTGCGACAAAGAGATTTTAGTTGTTGCTACTAGTAATACAAATAATACAATTTTTTTCATAATTTTTATTTAAAGATTTATACAACAAGGGTACAGAAAAATTAATTGGATGAATTTAAAAATTCACTAACAGCCAATTGGGTTCACTAACAGATATGATTAGCTAGAAATAGCCTCTTCAAACTCTGCTTTTTTATATTTAGAAAGTTTGGCTGTTAAGCCGTTCGAGAGTTGAATAGAAAGGTCAGATTTGGAATATTGAGTAATACAATTCGTGTTAACAAGCCAAGATTTATGTGCTCTGAAAAATTGGGATAAATTTTCTAGTACTGTTTCAAAATGTTTAAGATTTTTACTGGCAATAAATGTTTTATCAGAAGTATGAATAGTACAATATGATTCCTGAGCTTCAATAGCAATAATACTATCAATAGCAATAATGTTTTGTTGACCTTTATCAGTAATTACAATGTTTTTGAGTTGTTTAGTTTCTAGCGTGTTACTCAATAGCGATAATCTTTGAGATTGTTGCTCGACATTACGCTGCTGAGCTACTCTTGCCACAGCATTTTTTAAGCGTTCAATATCAATGGGTTTCAATAGATAATCAATAGCTGCTACTTCAAATGCTCTGATAGCATATTGGTCATAAGCTGTAACAAAAATGATTTCGAAATTTATTTTCTTAAAGAAGGTGACGATTTCAAAGCCCGAATAATTGGGCATTTCAATGTCCAAAAATACTAAATCTGGTTTTTGTGTTTTTATAACTTCTACTGCTTGTAATACATTTTCGCATTTAGCAATTAATTCTACCTCAGGGCAAAAACGACGTAATAAATTTTCAAGCACATCTCTAGCGCCCTCTTCGTCATCTACTAATATGGCTTTTATTTTATTCACTAAAGTCAAACTTACTATTCGTTTCTATATTCTTTGCATTTGTTTTATAAACTCACTTATTTAATTTAGCAATGGATTAAAATTTATGTTTAATGGGAATTGATAAAGTAACTCTTGTTCCAATAACTTCGTTATTCTCGCACACATCTTCATAAACATAGCCAAAATTTCCATCAAACACATTGCTTAAAATTTCAAAACGTTTTTGAATGGCTTTTCCAGAAAATGATTCATGTTCCGAGCGCTGTCTTAGTTTGATAGCTTTAGCTTTTTCTCTTCCAATACCATTATCTTCAACTACGCATATTAATAGGTCTTTCAATTCAAAGGTAATAGTTAAGTTTTTTGAGCCTTCTTTATGGAGTAAGCCATGTATCAATGAATTTTCAATAAATGGTTGAATTAATAATGGAGGTAACATAATGTCTTCAACATTTTTAGTGTTGATGGTATAAGTGAAATCTTTTTTAAATCTTAATTTTTCTAAAGATAAGTAAAGCTCCAATAATTTTATTTCTTGGTCAAAATCAATAAAATCTTTTTCTGAGTAGCTTAATGTTCTTCGTACTAAGTTCGAAAAAGTGGTGATGTACGAATAGGAATGCTCTACATCGCCTTTTAAAATTAAATCCTGAATTGAATTTAATGAATTGAAAATAAAATGCGGATTCATTTGTGATTGAATTGCCGTAAGCTTAGATGCATTTAATTCATTAATTTGTCGAGATTTTTTTTGCTGTATACTTAATTGCCATTTGTATATAAAAAAAACAATTACTAAAAAAACAATAATAAGTAAGACGATAAACCACCAACGTGAATAAAACGGAGCAGCTATTGAGAAAGAGTGGGAGATGGGTTCGCTAAAACGCCCTTGATTTTCTACTTTCACATAAAAGGTATAATCCCCCGGAGCAAGAGCAGAATAAGTGATTTTATTAGATTCATAATCGTTAATATTCCAGTTTAAGTCATATCCAACAAGTTTATAGTGATATCTGATTGATTCATGATTTTTGATTGTTGGTGACGAAAATATAAATTGAATTTTACGTTGGTGACTATTTAAAGTATAGGTTTTAGAAGGATGAATGACGCTATCATTTACTAATATATTATCTAATCGAATAATCGGTTTTTTAGTTTTTTTATTTGAATAAGTTAAATCAATTTGCTGAACACCTCCCGAATGGCTTACCCATAATCGCTCCTGGTGTATCGTGAAATCTATAATTCGTTTTGACGAAAAGCCAAATACTGAATGAATAGATTTTAATAATTTTCCATTCATATCAAATTGAAATAATCCACTAGAGGATTTGGCTATAATAGTATTTTGATGAATGATTATTTTCTTGAGAGCTTCAAGATGCTGATTAACGAATGGTTTAATAGAGTTAATTATGTTTCCCTTATGAAGAACAATAATGCCATTTTTTTTAGTGCTCGCATATATATTGTTTTTATAATAGAGTAGGTGGTTTGGAAAAACATCATCCTTATTTATCAATATTTTTTTAGTAATACCGGATGGGAATACCACATAAAATCCACTTGCGGTTGAGGTATATAAACAACTATCAGATAGGTTATATTCTAATGAATAAATACGTTGATTCATAGAAGCTACTAGTTCAGTAGTATATGTCTCTTTAGTATTGGCGTTTAACCTCATAATACCTCTATTCGTTCCAAAATAAAAATTATCATTTATTCCTATGGTTACATCTTTTAGGGATGCTTCCATGATTTCAGTAATTACTTTTGTTCGCTTATTAAAAACTCTAATTTTCCCGTTATCAAATAAAATCAAGTCGTTGTTTTTATTTCCATATAATTGTTCAATAGGACGCTTACCATTATCATCGATGGCATTTATTTCACGATTGAGATAATTCATCAGTTTTCCTTTTGATGAGCCCATCATTAAACCTAAGGCAGAATCAGAATACAAACTGGTAACAGGGTCATCTCTAAAAGAGTTAATCACATCTGGCACTTTTGTATCAGGAATAACTAAAATACCTTTATCAAAAGTGCTTAGTAATATGTTGCCTTCATTATCCTTAAATACATCAGAAATAAAATAATCTCCATAATAGATTGGGTATTTTTCATTTGTTATTTTATCTCTAATTAAAGCAACTCCCGGTAAAGTTCCAGTTACCCAAAGCCCATCTTTTGATTCGTAAACTCTTTCAGACTGGCTTCTTTCAAATAAAGTATTTTTCGGTAATACGTTTAATTCATCTTTTGATGGATTATAATTGAAGAGTTCCTTGGTTTTTAAATCAAGAGCATAGTTCAATTCATTTATTCTAAAGAATTTTAAAACGCTTTGTTTTTGAATTGTCCCTGATAAAAATGTCAATTTCTTTTTTAAAACAGTTTCATTTTCATAAATGAAAATAGAGTCGCAGTTCATTTTATGAAATATGATTTTGTTATTTATTTTAAAAGCTGAGCCTAAATAAGTATTCGAAACATCATGTTGTAATATTTTTTTGCCATTTTTGTTAAGGACTATGATTTTTTTTGCCCCTACAATTAAATTTCCATTATTAGCTACTGATAGGCTAAGGTCAGAACTTCTTTCATCCTCTGGCAATTCGTAAAAAAGACGAAGTTGTTTCCCTTTAATTTCAAATAGCTGATTATTTAAATTGTGGCAGTAAATAATACCTTCTTTGCTCATCACAAAGTTGAAAACTGAGTTCCCTTTGGCTTTATCGCATTCTATTTTCTCGTAAGTGTAATAATCAAAATAAAATAGACCTTCGTTAGTTGCAAACCAATAGTTTAAATTTTTATCTTGAATCACATCATATATTTGAACGCCTCTAAATTGTTCTTCGGCAAACGAAAAGTAAGATGGTTGCTGTGCTTTAATATTTGTAAATACAAAACTTAGTACAAACAACAAAAATACTTTTGCTATTTTAAGTTTTCTAAATATGTGAAACTGGACTTTAATAGTCCCAAATGTACAAAAAAGGAATTTTGAAAAGAATGAATTTATTAGTTGGATAATTTCAAAAAATATCCGTCAACAATAATTAGTTTAACGCCATTTTCTGAAAATGAACGATGTGAACTCAAGTCATCGGACACAACATAGCTTTCGTTTTTAGATAATGTTATTTTTTGACCAGTGCTAAGTTCAGTAACAAATGAACCTTCTAAACAATGAACAATATGCCCTTTTTGACACCAATGGTCGGCTAAATAACCTTTGCTATATTCTACTAACCTAATTCTTAAACCACCCAATTGAAGGGTTTGCCAAAATGCAACACCAGATTCCCCCTTGTATTCCACTTTTTCTATGCTTGTCCAATCAATGGTTTGAAAAGGTATATTGCTCATTACGTATTTAATTTATTAACGATGCCGTAGTAATTTATTTAATCTCTAAATCCCTAACATCACGATTATGTAAGCCAACCATTTTCATAATACTAATCATAGAACCAGTTACAAAATTCAAAAAGCGTCGGCTATAACCAACGTAAACAGCTTCTCCCGAAAAAATACGTGTTAAATGTTTTTGAATATGAGGGCCTAAAAAACGTCCAATAGCTGTATCTAAGCGGTCTTGCCCTACTTTAAATAATGTAAACAGTCTTCCGCTATACCAAGTGTCAATTAATTTTTGCCAAACTTTTAATTCAAGCAATTGCTCTTTTTGATATTGTGCATAGTTTGGATTTTTTCCATCACCTATAATTCTAGCTAATCTGAAAGAACCTTTGATGGCTAAAAACAAGCCAGAAGAAAAGATGGGATCTAAAAAGCCCCCAGCATCTCCGTTTAACACCCAATTGGTACCATACATTTGCTGAGAAATTAATTGATAGTTATCATATTGAGCAACACCTGTGGCACGTTTTCCCATGCTCGTAAATTTTTGAAGTGTAGGTTCGCTTTTTAAATAATTATCATAGCGTTCTTCTTTAGTACTTCCAAATTCTTCTAAATGTTTTGGATTTATAACTACACCTATTGAAATTCTATCAGGCAGAGGAATACGCCATGCCCAACCTTTTTCAAGACGATGAAGATGAATGTTATACGGTTCAATTTTTTCAGTATCCACCATATGTGAAAAAAGTGCTACATCTTTTCTGTAACCATTTTTTGTAGGAATATTTAATAAACGAGAAATAGTTCTAGATCTTCCACTAGCATCAACAATTAAATCTGGTTGCCCAATAAAATAGTTGTTGATGAATTTTATAGTTTCATCGCCAAGTTTTAATTCATCTCCATTTCCAGTTTTTTCTATTTGAGCTATGTGCTCAAAAAATTGAACGCCTTCACGAATAGCTAAATCAAAAAGTGTTTTATCAAATTTCACTCTTGGAACATTGTATGCATAATCAGGAATAGAACCTTGCCCATAACTAAAAGGAGAAGTAGCTTCTTCATCTTTATTAACCCATACTGATGCGCCTGGTTTATAAGTGCTATAGGACTTCACTTCATCTTCAATTCCTAATTCACGAAGCATAGGAATAATGGCAGGCACTAATGATTCTCCAACAATGATTTCGGGACGTTTAGCAATGTAAAATACGGCGACTTTAAATCCTTGTCTGTTTAATAATGTTGCTAATGCACATCCTGATGGTCCGCCACCTATAATTGCAACTGTTTTTATATTTTTCTTCATGAAACCTTTTTAGGAAATTTAAATTTTGCCTAGAAAATAAAAATAATAAAAAATATTTAAATAGTATATATGAGTGAAATTTGCACTAAGAAATAATTCTTTTATGATTTTTATTCTTTGCGTTAACTGTTCTTCGTTTATTATAATGCTTAAAAAATACATTCCAGATGATTGTTTTAAGACAAAATCCTAGTCAAATTTACATTTTATATTGCATAAAAAAAGCCCCCGCCAGCTGGCGGGGGCTTTGTATGATTATGTGTAAATATTATATTTTTAGTTTTTGACCTAATCTTAGCACTTTAGTTTGCTTAATGCCGTTCTTTTTACAAATTGATTTAATAGAAGTATGGTTTCTTTGAGCGATACGACCTAACGTATCTCCTTTTCTAACTGTATATACTTTTCCGTGTTTAGATTTAGAACCAGAAACGCGAGATAAGTTTAAATCTTTTTTCTGGCGACTGTGTAAAGCTCTTAAATCATATTTAGTTTCAACATCTGTTTTAGTGATCATCACTGTGTTGTTTTTCAAACTTCCAGCCGCAAAATCAATGAAATCTTCTGCATCAATAGCTTGTCCTAAATAACGCATTTCAAAATGTAAATGAGAACCAAATGAATGACCTGTATTTCCACCTAAGCCAATAATTTGTCCAGCTTCAACTGTTTGCCCAGCTTCAACTAATATTTTTGATAAATGAGCGTAAACAGTTTCTAGCCCGTTTTTATGACGAATAATAACAACATTTCCGTAGCTTCTGTTTAGTTTTGCAATACGAACCATTCCGTCGAAAGCCGAACCAACAGTATCTCCAGTTTCTAAATCAATATCAGTTCCATAATGAGGTCTTCTTTTTCTCCAACCAAATTCAGAAGTTACATTCCCACTAAAAGGTAATACAAATCCACAATCCGTAGGTTCTGTTAATGTTATAGTAGCAGAATCCTTTTTGAAACATTGTGCAAATGAATAAGGATGAATTGTAGCAGTGTCCCAACTTGCATATAAGTCATTTGATGGGAAAGCTAATAAAGAATCTACTTCTTCATCACCTTCATCATCATGATTATGCTCATCAGATGAAATTGCTAAAATTAACGGATTAATAGCTGTCTTAGTTGTATCGTCCTTTTTTACTGTTTTCTTTTTGCCATCATCTTTTACTGGTTTTTCATCAGGATGAAGAGTATTGAAAGTGAAAATAGTTTTTGGCGTGATACTTGTATTTAAATCGTTTGGTGAAAACGCACTTAATACCAATGATGTAGACATCATTAAGATAAAAGTAGATATGTTTTTTGTTTTCACTTGACTCGTTTAAATTTTGAGATTTGCAAGTATATTATTTTTATTCAATAAACGCAATGTTAATTGATGTTAACAAGGCTTAAGTTATTAACAATTTGACTTGTTTGCCGATTTCTAAATTGTTTAACTCCTTAATTACAAAAAGGTTACAAAATTGAGTGGGAATCTAAAAATTTAGTAGACTTGAATAGTCAGGAATATCTTTTAACACTTTTGGAACTTCCTTTTCTAATTTTAAAAAAACGTGTTGTAATCCATTGCTTAAAAAAATGGCAGGGACATTTAATTCAATATTATATCTTAAAGCTTGATTGATAGTTAATTGATTAATTTCTATATGTGGCGCTTTGCATTCAATAATTAATATAGGTTTTAGTAATGAATTAAAGACAACGATATCTGTTCTTCGCTTTGTATTATTCAAAATCAATTGCTTTTCAGTCGATATCATAGATGCGGGAACTTGTTTGTGTTGAATTAAAAAATGAACGATGTGCTGTCTTACCCATTCTTCGGGAGTTATATCCACAAATTTTTTTCTAACGACATCAAATACTTGAATAGAACCTTTTTCGTTTTTCTGAAAACGAAATTCTACTTCAGGAAAATTTAATTTAGGTAATGACACAATTGAAAATAATTTGATAAAGATATGGTAAAATAATAATGTAGTTAAGATAATAAAACTTTTGTACCTTAGCTTAATTAAAAAATCAGATGCATGAAGACGAAAGAAGAAATTGTAAATAACTGGTTACCACGTTATACGGGAAAAAAAATAGAAGAATTTGGTGAATATATACTGCTAACCAACTTTGGTGGTTATGTGAAAATGTTTGCAGAATGGAATGGAGTAGAGGTTGAAGGACTTGATAGACCAATGCAAACAGCTACAGCAGAAGGGATTACGATTATTAATTTTAGTATGGGTAGCGCCATGGCTGCAACCATTATGGATTTATTAACAGCCATTAACCCTAAAGCAGTTTTGTTTTTGGGAAAATGTGGTGGTTTAAAAAAGAAAAATCAAATAGGTGATTTAATTTTGCCAATAGCTGCCATCAGAGGTGAAGGAACGTCAAATGATTATTTTCCAAGCGAAGTCCCAGCATTACCATCCTTTAATTTGCAAAAAGCGATTTCATATACTATTCGTTTAAGTGGAAGAGACTATTGGACAGGAACAGTTTATACAACAAATAGAAGAGTATGGGAGCATGATGAGGCTTTTAAAGAATATTTGAGAGTAATTCGTGCAATGGCAATTGATATGGAAACCGCTACTATTTTTAGTGTAGGGTTTCATAACGAAATACCTGTTGGTGCTTTATTGTTAGTGAGCGATCAGCCAATGATACCTGAAGGAGTTAAAACAGAAGAAAGTGATAAAAAAGTAACTACATCTTTTGTTGATGATCATTTACGTATTGGTATTGATTCTTTGAAAGAATTACAAAAAGCTGGTATTTCTGTTAAGCACTTAAAGTTTTAAAACTTTTTATACCATTTATTTTCTTGAAATTTTTTATAAAACTTTGGGGTTTTGTTTGGGATTCTTGCGCCTATTAAAAAGTTAACAGCCCCATATTTTGATAAATAACTCACTTGGCTTGCATTGTACCAGCTAAAATCGGATGAGCCATTGAGTAGTACGAAAAAGTGTTTAAAGTTTAATCCAATAGAAGCTCTGAAATCTCCAGAAATGGAAGTGTAGAATATAGTTTTAGAAGGTGGTGAATCAGAGTAATGATATTTTCTCCATTGCTCTTCTGGGCCAATAATTAAGGTCAGATTCATAAAAAAGGATTTCCATAAAACCAGGTTTGCACTTGCCCCACCGTAAACAGAAAACGCAAATACATTTAAACCATTTAATGATTTTTGACTGCCATAATAATCTCGAACAGGTAGTGGGAAAAATGAACTATCTGAATTGACTCGGTTATAATATAAATTGGCAGATAACACAAAGCTAAATGCTGATTTGAGCTGATGACAAATGCAGGAATATCCTGATTTGAAAGAGAACTTATTTGAGTTTGTGAAAAATAAAAATTTGGTTTTGTACGCTTCCGAATTAATAGTTGGATACTGGTCGTATATTCCCGTTCGTTTAAAACTTGTATCGTAAGAGGCTGTATTTTTATTATAAAAGCCTTTATAACTCCTATATGAGTTTTCTAAAATCCATCTATCTCCACCAAAATTTAGTCCAATGTTTCTAAACTTAGTGTCGCCTTTTTGTTTAGCTTGACCCGTAGGATTTTTAAAACCAATCGAAAAGTTAAATTTATCGTAATTGATTTCAATACCCGAAATTAAATTCGATTCAGCAAGGTAATTTACGTTTGATTGTTTTAAAGAATCTTTTGTGATTTGTTGACTTAAATCCATGCCATAACTCCTGTAGGATTGAAAAATGGCAACGATAAATTTGTCTTTGTATCTCACATAGTAGCTAGAATCGCAAGTAAATTGTTTTTTTTGAGCATAAATTCCAAGGGAACAAAATAGTATAAGAAATAAAATAATGATTCCTTGCTTAATGAATATTTGTAAAATATTTTTAATAATGACTTTGAATTTAATTAATCTTACAAGAATTAAATTAGTGAAAAATAGTTGAACAAAAAAATTAAAGTTTAATCCCAATAACTAAAATATCATCCACTTGCTAATGAGTGTTATTTATTAAGTATTGCTAACAAATTGATATCTAAATTGTTAAAAAACAGGCCTTTACTCTGCCCAACGATAACTTGAAATATCTAATCCTGCTAAATCTAGGGCTCTATCTACAACAGTAGCAGCTAATTCATCAAATGTTTTTGGATTACTATAAAATGATGGGGAAGCAGGACAAATAATGCCGCCAGCCTGCGTCACCGTTTGCATATTATTAATATGTATTAAACTATAAGGTGTGTCACGAATCATTAAAATTAATTTTCGTCTTTCTTTTAAAATTACATCAGCAGCGCGCGTGGTTAAATCATTACTTATACCTGAAGCTATTCTTGCCATGGTGCCCATACTACAGGGACAAATAATCATGATATTATACTTTGCAGATCCTGAAGCAAATGGCGCATAAAAATTGTTTTTGTCGAAAAAAGTAAATTGAGTATATTTTTTATAATCTTCATTACCTAATTCATGTTTCCAAACGTCCTTGGCATTATCACTCATTACAATGCCAACTTGTTCTATTTGGTCTGATAAACTTGCTAATTTTTCTAATAGTACTTTAGCATAAATGCTTCCGCTAGCTCCAGTTATAGACACAACTATCTTGTGTTTTTTAGTCATGTTTTTTAGTCGGTTTAATTCTATATCCTAATGTAAATTCTAAAATATTATTATAGTATCCTTTGTTAAACGTTCGAGCAATGATATTGTTGTAATAAATAGCTTGTTTTGTTCGGTTCGGTCTAGTTGTTATAAACGAATTACTAGTTCTGAAATTCACAAACCATTTTTTATTGATGTTATATCCTAATCCTATTTTAACTGAGTAATCAAATTTTTGAAATGGATATACGCCAGTAAAAACCATATTTTGGTCAGCCTCATAGTAGTTAATTAAGTATGCCGCTGATACTCCGATATCGAATAAGAATTTTTTTTGAGTATAGGTAAATAAAATAGGAACTTCTAAATAATTTAAATTTAAGTAATAAGCGGTCAAATCTCCTTTATCAGGTTTTTGATTTTTTTGAGCACCCTTTTGAATAAATATAAAAGATAAATTCATACTTGCTTTTTCAGAAAAAACAGACTCTATCCCAATTCCACCCATACCTCCTAATTTATTATATCCACTATAAGCATCACCGTGTACTTGGGACGGCGAAACTCCTGCAGTTAACAATAAATTAAATGCATTTTTTTTCTCTTGACTAAAAAATGAAAATGGAATAAGAAGAGCTATGAATATTAAAGTTTTCAAAACAGGATAAAGATAACTAAAATCTAGATATATTGTTTTAACCAGGAAATAGCCTCGTTTTTATTATTAAAAAATCTTGTTGGACGTTGAGGTTTGTATATTTTAAGATAAAAATTGCCTAATAATTTTTGAGATATAGAACTTACGATAAAGGCTGCACATTTAGAGAAGGGCATGTTTTCGTTGACTGATATATATTTTAAGGTTTCAGTATTGGTAGTAGAATATTGCCCCCCAGAAATTAACGTAGGTGATTTAGAGCCATTTAATTGCTTTTGAGCATTTACAATAAGTTGAATATCATCAATGAAAATTTCAACATTATCTTTTATAAATAATTCATAGTACCCTTCTTCATTATAAGAAAGGGTAAATTTATTTTCTGCTATAGATTTTGTCAAAACGTGTTCTTTATGTTTTGGAAACAATTGAACTAGGCGAAAGGTTTAAGCCAATTAATTGCCTCATCCTTACTGTTAAAAAATTTAGTAGGTCTTTCTGGTTTATTAATCTTTATATAAAAATTAGCTAATATTTTTTGAGCCATTGATTTGATGACAAATGCATCAGCTTTAGAATATGGGTTGTTACTGTTTTTAGCCATTGCATTCATTAACTCCGAATTTGTAGTAGCATGTTCAGCACATAAAACTAAAACAGGTAATTTTTTACCACCTAGTTCTGCTTCAGCATTTACTAATTTTTTTAAATCTTCAACTGTAAATTCTTCAGATTCATTAACAGAAACTTTGTAAAATCCAAAATCATTGATTTCGACTTCAAAATTTGGAAAGGTTATTTTTTTAGATAAAGTCAATTTTTTTATGGACGTAGAAGGTTATTTTGAAGATAAATTTAATGAATAGATAACTAATCTCCAAATATTATACAAAAAAATCCCCCGATTTGTTTCGGGGGATTTTTATTAATCTGCTTGTAAAAACGGATATTTATAATCAGTTGGTGGGGTAAACGTTTCTTTAATTGTTCTTGGAGAAACCCAACGTAATAAATTAATTTTTGCACCAGCTTTATCATTAGTTCCGCTACCACGAGCACCACCAAATGGTTGCTGACCAACCACTGCTCCAGTACATTTGTCGTTAATGTAAAAGTTACCAGCCGCATTACTTAATTTTTTAGTGGCTAATTCTAAAGCGTAACGGTCTTGACCTAAAATTGCACCTGTTAAAGCATAAATAGAAGTTGAATCTACTAATTCTAATGTTTCTTCAAACTTATCTCCATCGTAAACAAAAATCGTTAATACTGGTCCAAATAACTCTTCACACATGGTCACGTATTTAGGATCTTTAGCTACAATAATGGTTGGTTCAATAAAGTAACCTTTTGATTTATCATAGTTTCCACCAGCAATAACTTCTACATTACTATCTTTTTTTGCCGCATCAATATATTTAGCTAATTTATCAAAGCTTTTTTCATCAATAACAGCATTAATAAAGTTTGTGAAATCCTCTGTAGGACCCATTTTCATATCCTTTAAATCTGCTAGCACATATCCTTTTACTTCTTCCCAAATATTATTAGGAACATAAGCACGAGAAGCTGCTGAACATTTTTGCCCTTGATATTCAAATGCACCACGAGAAATTGCCACTGCTAATGATTTAGCCTCCGCTGATTTGTGAGCCATGATGAAATCTTTTCCTCCTGTTTCGCCAACAATACGAGGATAAGAACGGTATTTGTGAATATTGTTTCCAATCGTTTGCCAAATATTTTGGAAAACTTCTGTACTTCCTGTAAAGTGAATTCCAGCAAAATCTTTGTGGTTAAATACCACATCAGCAGCATCAGGACCACTAGGATAAATTAAATTAATCACACCATCTGGTACACCTGCTTTCTGAAAAATCTCCATTAATACATTAGCACTGTATACTTGAGTATTACTAGGTTTCCAAACAACTACATTTCCCATCATAGCACAACTCGTCGGTAAATTACCTGCAATGGCTGTAAAGTTAAATGGCGTTAAGGCATAAATAAATCCCTCCAAAGGTCTCCACTCTAAACGGTTCCAAACACCAGGTCCTGAGATTGGTTGCTCAGCATAAATCTCTGTCATGTATTGCACATTGAATCTTAAAAAGTCAATGATTTCACAAGCACTGTCAATTTCTGCTTGAAAAGCATTTTTACTTTGGCCTAACATCGTAGCGGCATTTAACTTAGCACGGTAAGGTCCTGCAATTAACTCAGCAGCTTTTAAAAAGATACTTGCTCTGTGTTCCCAACTTAAATTAGCCCATTTTTCTTTTGCTGCTAACGCTGCATCAATAGCTTGTGTAACGTGAGTTTTATCACTTTTATGGAAATGCCCTAAGGTATGTTTATGGTCGTGCGGAGGAGCTAAACGAGATTTGTTTTCGCTACGCACTTCTTTACCTCCAATATACATCGGAATATCTATTTCTTTGCTACGTAATTCTTTAAGCATTGCTTGTAATTCTTTACGTTCAGCACTTCCTGCTGCATAGCTTTTTATTGGTTCGTTAACCGCTGTTGGTACTTTATAAATTCCTTTTGGCATAGTGTTAATTTTTAGATGCACGAAATTACCTTTTTTTTAGATATGAGAAGAAAGTTGTGACATAAAAGACTTTGTTTTTATACTTTTTTGCGTTTTTAATCTCAAATCTCATATCACAAATCTCGCATCTTTTTTGTATCTTCGCCGCCTAATTTTTTAAGAGATGATTTCTGTTTCTAATGTGAGTTTGCAATATGGCAAACGTATTTTATTTGATGAGGTAAATGTAAAATTTACTCCAGGTAACTGTTATGGTTTAATTGGCGCTAATGGTGCAGGTAAATCTACTTTCATGAAAATTTTATCTGGTGAAATTGAACCAAATAAAGGTCAGGTAAGTATTTTGCCCGGTATGCGTTTAAGCGTTTTAAAACAAAATCACTTTGAATTTGATGAATTTACAGTTTTAGATACAGTAATGATGGGCAACAAGCGCCTTTATAACATCATGAAAGAAAAGGATGCCATTTATGCAAAGCCAGATTTTAGCGAAGCAGATGGTATTAAAGCAGCTGAATTAGAAGGTGAATTTGGAGAAATGAATGGTTGGAATGCTGAAAGTGATGCAGCAACTTTATTAACTAACGTTGGTATTCCGGTTGAATCTCATTATAAAATAATGAAAGATTTAACAGGAAAAGACAAAGTGAAAATCTTATTAACGCAGGCTATTTTTGGTAATCCTGATATTTTATTACTAGATGAGCCTACCAATGATTTAGATGTTGAAACTATTTCTTGGTTAGAAAATTATTTAGCAGATTTTGAAAATACCGTTGTTGTAATTAGTCACGATCGACATTTTTTAGATGCCGTATGTACACATACTTGCGATATTGATTATAATAAATTAAAAACATACACTGGTAACTATAGTTTCTGGTATCAAATGAGTCAGTTAGCATTAAAGCAACGTAGTGATGCTAATAAAAAGATGGAAGATAAACGTACTGAGCTACAAGACTTCGTTCGTCGATTCAGTGCCAATGCTAGTAAATCAAGTCAAGCAACCTCTCGTAAAAAATTATTAGATAAATTGGTGATTGATGAAATCCCTGCTAGTACTCGTAAGTACCCAGGTATTATTTTTAAACAAGAACGTGAAGCGGGAGATCAAATTTTACATATCGAAAATTTATCTAAGTCAAATGCTGATGGAATTTTATTTAAAAATTTAAACATTAATGTTTCTAAAGGAGATAAGATTGCTTTCATTGCAAAAAATCATTTAGCGATTACAGCTTTGTTTGATATCATTAATGAAGAAGATACAGCAGATAGCGGAGAATATAAATACGGTACAACGATTCATAAAGGATATTTACCAAATGATAATGCTAAGTATTTTATGGGTGACATGAATTTAATGGATTGGTTACGTCAATATTCATCAAACAAAGACGAAAGTTATGTCCGTGGTTTCTTAGGTAAAATGTTGTTTAGTGGAGAAGAGGTGATGAAGAAATGTTCTGTATTATCAGGAGGAGAAAAAGTGCGTTGTATGACGAGTCGTATGATGCAAGTAAATCCTAATATGTTGATTTTAGATGAACCAACTAACCACTTAGATTTGGAAAGTATTATTGCGTATAATGATGCCTTAAAAGATTATACAGGCGTTGTGCTTTTAACAAGTCATGATCATGAGTTAATGCAAACGGTTGCTAATCGTATTATTGAATTAACGCCAAATGGTTTTATTGATAAAAAAATGACCTACGATGAGTATTTAGAAAACGAAAGTGTGAAAGAACAACGCATGAAGTTGTATGGTTCTTTGGCTTAATAAGCTATCTATTTAACAGAACTTAAATTTAAAGCCTTATCAATTTAATTGGTAAGGCTTTTTTAATATTCTTTAAGAACTTGGTAATTAGATTACTAAGTAATTTTCTGTAACTTTCCACACATAATTCAGTTATAAAGCAATGCGAAATCTTTTTCTTTTTATTTGCACATTATTCATTAGTCAGTTGGGCTTTTCTCAATTGACGGAAACCGATGTCAAATATTATTCTGACTTAGAAGATTCATTAAAACACATAGCTCAACGAGTATTTTTAAGCAAAATTGAGAAAAATAAATTTGAGGCTAACAAACAATTTATTGCTTTGTGGAATGAGGTATTAAAAGATGAGAAATCAATGCAATATCCATTTGATAGTTTGAAAAAGGATGTATCACTTTTAATGGCTCCTGACAAAAAATTTAGAATCATTACTTGGAATATTATTAAAGAAGATCAAACTCATGCATTCTTTGGATTCATACAAGTCAATAATTCTAAAACAGTTAAAAAAGGATTATTTAAAAAGGAAACTACAGCCCAGTATGATTTATTTCCTTTAGCAGATAAATCAGCTAGTGTTAAAACACCAGAGAATTATGTGTCAGATCCAAGTAAATGGTTTGGGATGTTGTACGTAGATTGTATCAAATCTGACGAAGATTTTTACACGTTAATTGCTTGGGACGGAAATGATAAATTAACTCAACGTAAATTTATAGATGTTTTATCATTTAAACCAGATGGCACGCCTATGTTTGGAAAAGATGTATTTAAATTCCCAGGTAAATTTGCTAAACGTATTATGTTTGAATATGCAAGTGAAGTAGCTATGTCTTTAAAATATAACTCAAGCAGAAAACAAATTATTTTCAGTCATTTAGCACCAAACGGTTTAGACCCAACTTTAGAAGGTCAATATCAATATTACGGACCAGATGGAAGTTTTGATGCTTTGGAAATGAAAAAAGGTAAATGGGTTTACGAACCGGCTATCGATATCAGAAAAGATAAAGACAAAACTGATAATGTTAAAAAACCAGAACCCAATAAACAAACTCCAGTTTATAAACCTAAGTAAGTTAATAGTTAAGTGAGTTTGAAAGTTTATAAAGATATTGGTTTTATAAATTTACTTGAATCTAATTTTTAGTATCATGAACAAAATCTTATTACCTTTTTTATTATTATTATTATCTGTTTCGATTTTTGCT
>Ga0066412_1000089_pt1 | contig 47369 bp, 42 predicted proteins | sample LakWasMet16_LOW5_2_FD_59499 | JGI IMG/M metagenome (GOLD analysis project Ga0066412, IMG submission 59499) | Freshwater sediment methanotrophic microbial communities from Lake Washington under simulated oxygen tension - Sediment Metagenome 16_LOW5 | ecosystem: Environmental > Aquatic >... | reverse complement strand
GATTCTTTGTTAATGTATCAATTAAAATTTCTAAAGACGCTTTTGATGCGAGTGCTGCATTTGCCACACCAAAACAACTTTCTAAACCAACCATACCATTATCCGCTAAATCAAATTCTAAATCTTTGCTTTCAATATCTTGAGGATTATGATCGCTTACAATAACATCAATAATACCATCAGCTACGCCTTTTTTCAAAGCTTCTAGATCTTCTTTCGTTCTTAACGGAGGATTCACTTTAAAGTTGGTGTCAAAACCCTCTACTTCTGTTTCGTCTAACAATAAATTATAAGCCGCTACACCGCAAGTAATATTTAATTTTTTTGCTTTTGCTTTTTTAATTAAGTCTACACTGCCTTTAGTACTAATAGTTGGAACGTGCATTTTACCTCCTGTATATTCTAAAATTTGAATATTGCGTTGCAACATAATTTCTTCAGCCAATGCCGGCATTCCTTTTAAACCAAGTCGTGTAGATGTTACACCTTCATTCATTAATCCATCATGAGAAATAGTTTTGTCATCGCAGTGAGTAATAATAAAACTATTAATGTTATTTGAATATTGAAGTGCTCTTAAAATTAATCCAGCATCTTTAATTGGTTTTTTATAATCGCTAAATGCTACTGCGCCCGATAATTGCATGTCATACATTTCAGATAAATCTTTGCCTTCTTGGTTATAGCTTAAAGTTCCCACAGGATACACATCTACTGCATTTGACTTTGCTTTATTGACTACATAATCAATTTGTGCTTTATTGTGCAATGGAGGATTGGTTCCACTCATTACTGCTACACCCGTAAAACCACCTTTTGCTGCGGCTTTTAATCCTTTTTCTAATGTTTCTTTGTGCTCGTTTCCTGGATCACAAAAATTAACCTGCATATCTAACCAGCCAGCCGACACGTGTAAATTATCCCCTTCAATTGTTTTAATGCCTTTTTCAGGTGCAATACTCTTTTTAATTTGTGTAATTACTCCTTTTTCAATTAAGATATCTACAACTTTACCATTGTGGCTGCTATTAGAATCTACTATCGTGGCTTGTTTAATTAAAAGGTTCATATCGTTATTTAAATAATCTAATGATTAATATTTCGGCGGCTAAGAAAATCAAGGCTAAAATTAAAAACAATTTCCATAATTTTTTGCCATCGTTAACTTCTTGTAGAGCATTTGTTAATGTTTTTTCGTTTGGTTCAATAATTTGGAGATTTTTTAATCCTTTTTCGTCAATTTGTTTTTGCAAATCGTCTTTAGTCATAAAATTCATATCCGACTCTTTCCTATCAAAATTGAAAGCTAAATCTTTCATTGAACTCGTGTTTTCAAAAACCTCATAATGCCCAGCTTCTGTAATTTGATTTTGAGTAAATAACATAGTGGCATTATTCATTAATCGATGCTCTGGAATCATATCAATTTTTTTATCGTCCTTAATAATATGCAAAGGATTATCAGAAAAATTAGCATTTGTAGTTAAAACTATAGCTTCGTTAACTGCCGTTTTGTAATACACTGGTGAAGGTTTTAAACTCAAGATCGACATTTTTATTAACGTTGGGACAAATAGCGCGTGCTTCAATATATTAGAGCAACTTTCATCAGAAGGAATGGAGAACAAATAAATTTTACCGCTACCTAATGGATTTAATGAAATCAAAAACTGTCCGTTTTGCAATAACACCAAACTTTGCGAATTACTATTTGTGATTTTAGTAAATTCAAAATGCTCAAACACTTTTGGCAAATCTATACGTTGATCAATTTTATCAAACACACCTTCGTATAATCCTTGCTCAAAATTAATAATCAGTGTCTTCGTGTTAACCGTATCTAATTTTGTGATTTGAGGTAATTGTAAATTTTGAAAAGCTGTATTATAAGATTCTAAGTCTGATTTTTTATTTGGAAAAACAACTAAGCTTCCACCATTAGTTACAAACTTTTGAAGCGCTGAGGTTAAACCAGAAGTAAGAGTATTTAATTCATTTAATACAATAATATTTGTTTTTGAAAACACGCCGTAATCAATAGATGATTCGTTGTTTTCCTGATACACAAACAAACTATCATTTTGCATTAAGGATTTAAAGTTTCCTGAAGTCTTAGTTTCTTTTCCATTAATCACCAAAGCATTGATGGTGGTTTGTGCGTTGAAACTAAAATAAAAATCATCATCATAAGTAATCGGATAATCTTCTATTTTTAAAATGCCTTTATTAATCCCTTTTGATTTTACGGTAAATGAAATGCTAGCGTCTTTTTTATTACCAGCACTAACATTAAATGAACTTAAAGATACTTGTGTATTATTAATAAATAATTTCAATGTTCCATTCTCAATATCCTTTGCACTTTTATTAATAATGGTAGCGTGAATAATTTGCTGCGTACCAAATTGTTGAACAGGTGTTTCAAACCACACACTATCAATATATACATTGCTTACTTCGGATGAAGTAATAGGAATGCAATTAACAACAATTGAATTGTCAATATCTGATTTATTAAATACAGATGTATTCTTTTGAAAATCACTCAGTAAAAAAATACGTTTATTTTTCGAAGAACTATTTTGTAAAAAATCTTGTTGGCGTTTTAATACATCATTTAAACTTTTTGTAGCCGAAGAAATTTTAACTTCGTTTAATTGCTCTATAAAGTCTTCTTTAGAAACAAAGCGTTGATGTTTCCCCTCAAAATCATTAGTCAACAATTGAAATTTATCACTTGCATTAAATGTGTTGACTATCTCAGTGGCATATTCTTTGGCGTTTTCTAAAAGCGTTCCTTTTTTATTGGTGCTTTCCATACTAAAGGAATTATCAATATAAATACTAATAGCTTTTTCGCCTTGCACAGCTTTTGATTTACCAGGAATAAAAGGTTGAGCAAATGCAAATACCAAACAAGCAATCGCTAAAATACGCATCGCTAAAATCAACCATTCTTTTAGTTTGGATTTACTGTCGCTTTCTTGCTTTAATTCTTTTAGAAATTGAACGTTGGTGAAATACACTTTTTTGTATTTCCTAAAATTGAAAAGATGAATAATAATAGGAATGGCTATTGCGGCTAAACCAATTAAAAATGTAGGAAACAAAAAATTCATCAAGGGTAAAAATAAGAAAATCTTCTGTTTTTAGAGTAATTTATATAATCTGTATAAAAAAATAGCATAAATTTAAATTTTTGCCAATTTTAAAACCTTACACCCCCCTTTTTTGAAACTAATTTAAAAAAAAGTCACTTTTTTTCTTGCACCCCCCCTTTTTTTGACATAATTTTGGCTAATAATTACAATTTTTCATTTTACACCCCCTATAAAAACCAAAATTATGAGTACAAGACGCGTTTTAGCCATGCAAGATGTTGTAAAAAGAACTCCAGTTGAGTTTAACAACAACAACCAACAAGTTTCACAATACTACGGATCTAATGTATTTGGATTAGATGCCATGCGTGAATTCTTATCAGAAGAAGCATTTAACAGTATCCAAAACTCTATGCACCAAGGAACTATTGTTGAACGCAAAATGGCTGATCAAGTGGCTGCTTGTATGAAAGCTTGGGCGCAAAGCAAAGGAGTAACTCACTTCACACACTGGTTTCAACCATTAAGTGGTGCTACTGCAGAAAAGCATGATGGTTTTTTTGAACCAATTGAAGGCGGAAGAGCTATTGAACGTTTTAGTGGAAATGCTTTAGTACAGCAAGAACCCGACGCGTCTTCTTTCCCAAATGGAGGAATTCGTAATACATTTGAGGCTCGTGGCTACACGGCTTGGGATCCAACATCACCAGCTTTTATTTGGGGCGAAACACTTTGTATTCCTACAATCTTTATTTCTTATACTGGTGAATCATTAGATTTTAAAACGCCTTTATTAAAGTCGTTACACGCTGTAGATAAAGCGGCGACTGATGTTTGCCAATATTTTGACAAAAACGTTACTAAGGTTATTGCCACTTTAGGATGGGAGCAAGAATATTTTTTAGTAGACTCTGCATTATATAATATCCGTTACGATTTACAACAAACTGGCCGTACCTTATTTGGACACGCTCCTGCTAAAGGTCAGCAATTAGAAGATCATTACTGGGGTTCAATTCCTGAAAGAGTTTCTGCTTATATGCGTGATTTTGAATACGAAGCTCATTTATTAGGCATTCCTGTTCGTACTCGTCATAATGAAGTTGCGCCAGCTCAATTTGAGTGTGCTCCTGTGTTTGAAGAAACAAATTTAGCAGTAGACCATAATTTATTATTAATGGATGTAATGGAAAAAGTAGCTATTCGTCACAACTTCCGTGTATTAATGCATGAAAAACCTTACGCGGGTGTTAACGGAAGCGGTAAACATAATAACTGGAGTTTAGCAACTAACACTGGCAAAAATCTATTATCTCCAGGTAAAACACCTAAAACAAACTTACAGTTCTTAACTTTCTTTGTTAATACTGTAAAAGCAGTTTACGAACATGCTGATTTATTACGTGCTTCTATTGCTTCTGCCAATAACGATCATCGATTAGGTGCTAACGAAGCTCCACCTGCGATTATGTCTGTTTTTTTAGGGGAACAACTATCAAAAGTTTTAGATGAAGTAGAAAAAGCAGTTCACAATGGTAAAATGAGCCCTGAAGAAAAAACGGCTTTAAAAATGAATATCGGTCGTATACCAGATATTTTATTAGATAATACAGACAGAAACAGAACATCACCATTTGCATTTACTGGAAATAAATTTGAGTTCCGTGCAGTAGGTTCTTCTGCAAATTGTGGTGGACCGATGACAGTATTAAATGCTATCATGGCTGAGCAACTAGTAACTTTCAAAAAAGAAGTTGACGCATTAATTAATAAAAAAGTAGAAAAAGACGAAGCTATTTTTCAGATATTAAAAAAATATATTATCGAGAGTAAAAAAATTCGTTTCGAAGGAAATGGTTATGGAGACGCTTGGAAAGCTGAAGCGAAAAAACGTGGCTTAAACAATATTTCAACAACACCTGGCGCTTTAGAATCTATGATTTCTAAAAAATCCTTGGCTATGTTTGAAACTCAAGGTATTTTAAATCACCGTGAACAAGAAGCTCGTTATGAAATTGCCTTAGAAACTTATACGAAAAAGATTCAAATTGAATCTCGTATTATTGCAGATATGGTAAGTAATCAAATTATTCCTGCCGCATTAAACTATCAAAAAAACTTGGTTGATAATGTACGTGGAATGAAAGAAATTCTTTCTCCAGCGGAATTTAAAGTTGTTGCAAAAAGTCAATTAGAATTAATTAAAGAAATTTCTGAAAAGGTAACAATTATCAAAACAGAAGCTGATTTAATGACAGAAGAGCGTAAAAAAGCCAATAATTTAGATACAGCTAAAAAACAGGCACATGCATACTGTGAAAAGGTAAAACCTTACTTTGAATCAATGCGTTACAATGTAGATAAATTAGAAGGGATAGTTGATGATGCCACTTGGCCGCTTCCAAAATACCGAGAAATGCTTTATTTAAGATAAAACCTAAAAAAACCCCGATGAATTTGGGGTTTTTTGTGAATAAATTTTTGAAGTTTTAAAATAATATATATATTAGCACCTTATAAAGTTTAAATTACCTATGAAAAACTTAAAAAAACTAGTTCTATCCGCTATCGCTATCATGGCGTTTGTATTTTCTGTAAATGCACAGAAAAATTATCTAAAAGATGCTGATGTGGCATTCGAAAATCATCAGTACTTCAATGCAATTGAGCTTTACAAACAGGCTTATACAAAAGTAAAGAAGGCAGATGCTAAGGCAAGAATTTTATATAGAACTGCGCAATCATACCAAGAAATTAATGAGTTAAAATCTGCTGAGACTTATTATAGTAAAGCAATCAAGGCTAAATACCCTGATCCAGTTGCTATCTTAAATTTAGCAGACGTATTAAAAACTCAACAAAGATATGAAGAGGCTATTGTAGAATACAATAACTACAAAAAAGAAATGCCTTCAGATCCTCGTGGAGAAAACGGTGTAAAGTCTTGTGAATTAGCAAAACAATGGAAAGACGCTAAAAATACACCAGAAACTCGTTTAAAAGTTGACAACATGGCTTTAATTAACTCGAAAGAGTCTGATTTTAGCCCCGCTTATGCAGACAAAAAATCAACATCTTTAATTTTCACTTCTACTCGTCCAGGTGGGCAAGGCGCGATGGATATCACTAACGGTCAAAATCACTCAGATTTATATGAGACTAAATTAGATAAAAACGGAAAATGGAGCACTCCAGCACCTTTAGCTAGTACTATTATTTCTAAAATGAATGAGGCGTCAGTATCTGTTGCTAAAAAAGGAGATGTAATGTTCATGACTCGTTGTCCTGAAGCAAAAAACAAACAATTAAAATGTCAATTATACGTTTGTAAAAAACAAGGGCCATCTTGGGCAGAACCAGAATTATTACCATTTTGTGTAGATTCTATCGCTTTTGGTCACCCTGCAATTAATCCAACAGGAGATGTATTATACTTTACATCTAAATTATCTGGTGGCTACGGTGGAAAAGATATTTGGATGAGTACTTATGACAAAAAAGCAAAAGCTTGGGGTCAACCAGTAAACTTAGGCCCAACAGTTAATACTCAAGGAGACGAAATGTATCCATATATGGCTGAAGATGACAAAACTTTATATTTTTCTTCAAACTACCATTTAGGTATGGGTGGATTAGATATCTTTAAAGCTCAAAAAGGTGCTGATGGAAAATTCACTAAAGCTCCAGAAAACTTAAAATATCCGATGAACTCTGCAGGTGATGATTTCGGGATCATTTTCGAAGGTAAAAAAATCAAAGGATATTTCACTTCAAATCGTGAAGGTGGAAAAGGAAGTGATGATATTTATTCATTCATCTTACCTCCACTAAATTTCAACTTAACTGGTACTGTAGTTAGTGATGAAAATAATGAGCCAATAACAAATGCTTTTATCCATTTAAAAGGATCTAATGGAGATATGTTTGAATTTAAAACAACTGCAGATGGCAAGTATAACTTCAAATTAAAAGAAAATACTTCTTATGAAGTAACAGTTGGTACAGATAAATCTACAGTTTCTCAAACATTCAAATTAGGTTTCTTAGCTAATAAGGATATGGGTAAATTTACTACAGTAGATGAAAATGAATCAAAAGACTTCGTCAAAGATTTCGCGTTAACTCCTGTTAAAGCTGAAATTCGTTTCCCTGCTGTATTATATGCATTAGGTAAGGCTGATTTATTAGTTGATATTGCTGGTACAGATCCATCTAACGATACTCGTAAACCATTAAACTCTAAAGATTCATTAAACTTCTTATACCAAACTTTAATTGATAATCCATCTATTATTGTAGAGTTACAATCTCATACAGATAGCCGTGGTTCTGATGCGAAAAACCAAGTTTTATCTGAAGCTCGTGCTAAATCTTGTGTTGACTACTTAATTAACGAGAAAAAAATTCCAGCAGCACGTTTAACATTTAAAGGTTGGGGTGAGAAAAAACTATTAGTTACTGATGCAGTGATTAACAAAGCAAAAACGAAAGAAGAAAAAACTGCTTTACACCAAAAGAATCGTCGTACAGTATTCCGTATTGTTAGTTGGGATTATGTAGATCCAAATGCACCAAAATCTGATAAACCTATTTACAAACCACAAGTAAAAGGCGAAGAAAATTCAGAAAGCATTGAAGACGCAACTGAATCGAAATAAGAAAAACCCTCTCCTAAACGAGAGGGTTTTTTTATTAATAACATTTCTCAATTTATGTTAATTACAAAATGAAGTTACTAAAAAATGTAATTTTGTATAAGATTAAAAAATATTACCGTGCGCGATTTAATTTGGACAATAATACTGATTTGGTTAGTTTGGAAAATTTATGATATGTTTAAAAGCATTCCTAAAACTCAGCCTATTTCTAAAAGCCCTTCTCAACACAGAAAAGAAGGTGAGATAAGAATAGAAAAAAACGTTCAACAAAAATCGCATTTCAGTGAAAATGATGGTGAATATGTAGACTATGAAGAGATAAAATGAAGATTGTATTATATATTATTACGCTTTTACTTTTAGCTACACTTGTTTTTTCTCAAGAAAACACCCCTGCGACTCCTCCTCAAAATCTATCTACAAATACTAATACAAACATTCCTAAAGACTTTAATACTTTTAAAGAAAGATTATTTTTTGGTGGTAATATAGGCGCTTGGTTTGGGCCGACTACTTATATTAATCTCTCTCCATTAATTGGCTGCAAAATAACCAAGGAGTTTTCTTTAGGTGGTGGATTTACTTACAATTACTATAGCCAAACTTATATGGGACAAAAATACACTTCAACTATTTATGGAGGTAATGCATTTGCTAGATATCATATTTTTGAAAACTTATTTGCACAGGTTGGCTGGGATAGATTAAGTGTTCCTGATTATGCATCTATAATGCCTGACAGCAGAGCGTGGGTAGATAACATTTTAATAGGCGGTGGGTACCGTCAGTCTTTTTCAGAACGCGGGAGTTTTGTTGCAGCGGTATTTTACAACATAAACGAAACGCCTTTGTCTCCATATCAAAATCCTATCATTCAAATAGGATTTAATATGGGACTATAATTAATTTAATTATTTTATTCTCTATTTAAAAATTATCATCACTTTTGTGATAATTATTATTATTTCGAATAATTTATAATTGTTCGAGAATTACTCTAGTGTTTGTTTTGACTGTTGTCAAAAAGTATAATGTCCAGGTGTTGGAATGGTATACAAGTACGCTTGAGGTGCGTATGTCGTAAGACGTGGGAGTTCGAGTCTCCTCCTGGATACAAAAAATAAAACAGGTTTTGGCCTGTTTTATTTTTTTCCTTTTCCTCCACCATGAGATTGATTAGAACCTTTGTTTTTTGAAGAATTGCTTTTATGTAATGAGGGATTATTATTACCACTTCCTTTGCTTTTTTGCTGTTTAACAGCGCTCTTTTTATTATTAGGATTTGAATTTTTTCCTTTAGAGCCAATTGTTTTTTGTGACGGACCTCTATATCCCTTTTTATACTTTACTTTATATTCTTTGAAATTAAAATAAGGTGTACTGCCACGATAATCTGTCATCACAACTTTATATCCACCATACAAATCATAATTTCTGTAACGTGATGGCAAAAAACGATCTCTAATCCAAACTCCATTTCCGAAATAAATAAACACTGAAGTTTCAACGTCATAATAAGCCTCAATATCAGGCAAATAATAATAACGCGCTTCTGTGTATCCTACAGGGCCCCACTCTGGTGGATTGCCTAGGTTAATATTTACTGTAACCTGAGCCTTGGCAGAACTTACAATAAAAAATAATAGGCCAATAATCATCAATTTCAAATAGTTCATTTTTATACTTTTTAATTTTTCAATATTTACTGCTGTAAAGATTTATAAACTAGAGGTATATCGATTACATAACTATTTAAAATAATTACATCATTCACAGATTACTACCTTAATTAAATACACCATAAAAATTCAATTTGTACCTTTTTCGTAATTATGTAGTTATACTAACACAAATCTGTTTAAAACATCACTTATGGTTTAATTTACTCGTCTCTTTCTAAGGTAACTTCGTGTAATTAAAAAATAAGCTCTATGATGTCATTCATTCTTCAAATAACCAATACAGTAGCGTCTGTTGTTGCAGATACTGCAGCAGCTATTCAACCAGCAGTAACAGGTATTCAAACAGCTCCTGAACTTCCACCAAACGAAATCTCATTATTTAGCATGGTGGCAAAAGGTGGTGTTATTATGATTCCTTTAGCAATTTTATTGTTAATGTCTATTTATGTTATGGTAGAGCGAATGCTAACTATTTCAAAAGCATCCAAAAAGAACGCTACTTTACTAGCTAGTGTTAAAGACATGATAAACAATGGAAATTTAGCAAATGCACGTAGTCTTTGTAAGAGCGTTAACACTCCTGAAGCAATTATGTTAGAACAGGGGATTTCTCGTATTGGACAATCCATGCAAGAAATACGTGAAGCAATGGATAAAGCTGGATCTTCTGAATTATCTCGTTTAGAAAAAAACATGAGTATTTTAAATATCACAGGACGTATAGCTCCAATGTTTGGGTTTATTGGAACTATTATTGGGGTTATTAAAATTTTCTATGATATATCAGTTGCTAAAACAGTAGAAATTGAAGTGATCTCATCTGGTTTATACCAAAAAATGATTACATCTGGTGGCGGTTTAGTAGTTGGTGTTATTGCATTTATTGGTTACCATATTTTAAATGCTCGCATTGATAAATTAGCGCACCGCATGGAAGAAACTCAAATAGCTTTTTTAGATATTTTAAACGAACCTTCAAAATAGATATAAGTTTTTGGTTATGGGTTATGAGTTTTCTTGTAGCGCATAACTCATAATTTATCATTCATAATTTATAACTGCAAAATGGGATTACGTAAAAAAGCACATAGAGACGCCGAAGTAAGTACAGAGTCATTAAATGACATCATGTTCTTCTTGCTTTTATTCTTCCTTATCTTATCAACCATGGTAAGTCCTAATGCTATTAAAGTAAACTTACCTAGTTCTAAACCTACAAAACCTGTAGAAAATAACAAAAAACCTATCCATCTAGATGTTTCAAATAATAGAAATTATTTTGTTGAAGGAAAAGAGGTAGATTACTCTGTATTAGAAGCAACTTTAGTAGCAGCAATTAATGGTAATCCTGAACCAACGGTCGTGTTGCAAATGGACAAGGATTTAAGTATACAAGATGCAGTAGATGTGATGATTATTGTAGATAAACTTAAATGTAAAATGGTTTGGGCAACTAAACCCTCAAACGGAAAATAGTAATGATTTTATCTCAGGCTGAAGAAAATAAAAACAAAATTATATCTCTAGTTATTTCACTAGCGGTTTTTGCATTGCTTTTATTATTCTTGTTCTTATACATTATTATCACTCCAAATCCTCCATTTCCTATAACTGCAGGTGGCGGAGGCGGTATTGAATTTAACATCGGTAACTTAATTGAAGGGACAGGTAATGTTGAAAATAATGGTATCGGTGATGCTGTTCAGGTTGTTGAAAGTACCGAAGTAACTCCTCCTACTAATCAAGAAAATGGTTCTGAAAATTTAGTAACCTCAGATCAAGGCGAAGATATAAATATTACAAAAAACGAAACAAAAAACAATACAACAAACCCAACAACAAATCCTACAGTAGTAATACCAGTTAAACCAAAAACAGCCGCTGAATTACTAGCTGAAAAATTTAATAAAACAAAAGGTAACAATGGGGGCGGTGACGGTAATAGCGGACATGAAGGAAATGATGGGCGTCCTGACGGGAATCCAAACACTCACGGAACCGGAGGAACTGGCGGCGGAACTGGAGGTGGTGATGGCACTGGAGACGGACCAGGAAAAGGACCAGGAAAGGGTGGCTATGGCTTTAGCTTAGCTGGCGCTTCAATTATTACTCCTCCACCTTTATCAAAAGATACTAAAGAAGAAGGAAAAGTAGTGGTAGAAATTACGGTAGATAAGAATGGAAAAGTTATTAAAGCAGATCCTAATGGACGAGGTACAACTACAAGTAGTCCAATGCTAAAAGCTAAAGCTCGTCAAGCAGCATTAGCAACTATATTCAAAGTTTCTGGAGAATTTGAAGAACAAAAAGGTACCATCACCATTATATTTAGTTTCTAAATTCATGTTCTATATCTCAAGTCATAAACCTTTACAACATTACAAGGCATGACTTATCCTCAAACACTAGATTATTTATTTTCAAAGTTACCAATGTATCAACGTGTTGGTGCAGCGGCGTACAAAGCTAATTTAGATAATACGATTGCTATTTGTAATGCATTAGGTAATCCTGAGAAAAAATTAAAATGCGTACATATTGCAGGAACAAATGGTAAAGGTTCTTCTTCGCATATGTTAGCAGCAGTATTACAACAAGCGGGTTATAAAACAGGATTGTATACTTCTCCTCATCTTGTTGATTTTAGAGAACGTGTAAAAATCAACGGAAAAATGATTCCGAAAACAGTTGTTGTAAAATTTGTTGAAGATTACAAAGATGTATTTGAAAAAATAGAGCCCTCTTTTTTTGAATGGACCGTGGGACTAGCTTTCCACTATTTTGCTCAACAAGAAGTTGATGTTGTGGTTTTGGAAGTTGGATTAGGGGGAAGGTTAGATTCAACAAACGTGGTTAACCCAGTTGCTTGTTTAATTACCAATATTGGCTTTGATCATATGAATTTATTAGGAGATACGCTTCCTAAAATTGCTATTGAAAAAGCTGGCATCATAAAATCAAAAGTGCCTATTACAATAAGTCAAACTCAATTAGAAGTAATTTCTATTTTTAATAACCGGGCTAAAGAATTAAAAGCGCCTATTGAATTTGCTGATAAAAATTATAAAATTATTTCCTCTAAACATGAATCTAATTTTTTAGCACTTGAATTACTTCACAAAAAAAATAATACTAAACACTCATATAAACTTGATTTACAAGGTAGCTACCAAATAAAAAACTTGATGGGTGTTTTAAATACTATAGAAAGTTTAAGACAAAAAGGTTTTTTAATAGAAGATACAGTTATTTCTTCTGCACTTCAACAAGTACAAAAAATAACAGGCTTGCAAGGAAGGTGGCAAATCATTCAGAATAAACCATTAGTAATAGCTGATACCGGCCATAATGAAGATGGCATTAAAGAAGTGTTAGAAAATTTGAAGCGCTATCATTACAAAACTTTACATTTTGTTTTAGGGGTTGTGAATGATAAAGACATTTCTAAAATTTTAAATTTGCTGCCAAAAGAGGCTATTTATTATTTTTGTAAAGCAACTATACCAAGAGCATTAGATGAAAAAGAATTAACCGTACAAGCAAAAAAAGTAGGTTTGCAAGGCAAATCATTTAAAACTGTTAGCGAAGCCTTAGAAAAAGCTAAAAAACAAGCTAAATCAAATGATTTAATATTTGTTGGTGGCAGTACTTTTACAGTAGCCGATATTCTTTAAAACATAATTCATAAAAAAAGCCATCCGCTAGCTAGCGGATGGCTTTTTGATTTTTAATACCTAATTATTGAAACACATTAACCGTTCCTTTTAAATCATAAGTTTTGTTATCTAAACCAGTGGCTGTAATAATATAAAAATATGTTCCATCAGTTACTGTTGATCCTCCTTTATTTTTACCATCCCACTTCACATTGCCAGTAGCAGTTGATTCAAACATTTTTAATCCCCAACGGTCATAAATAAGAACGTGAATTTCGCCCATATTAACTGCATCAAAAGTAAACACATCGTTCGCTCCATCTCCATTAGGCGTAAATACATTTGGCACTACAAAATAAGAAAGCAAATCTACTTTAATATATGCCACTGCTGTATCCACACAGAAACCATTTTGAGCAGTTAAAATAACGGGGAAATTACCGCTTTGATTATATACGTGCGAAACTGTTGTATCGTTAGATGCAAGAGTATTTCCATCACCAAAACTCCATGTGTAGTTTGTTCCTGCAGGGTTAGTTCCAAAAATACTGGTATTTGTAAAGGTTACTGGTAATGGCATTAATCCACTGTAAACACTAGCATTAAACGATGCGGTAATGTTATCAAATACAACTGTTTGAGAAGCGGTTGCAGTACATCCGTTTATGGCGTTAGTTGCAATGACAGAATATGTTCCAGGAGTTGTAGCAGTAAATACGCTGCCTGTAAAAGTAGGCGAACTAGGCGACCAACTATATGTATAAGGCTCAAATCCTGGAGTTGTAGCTGGTAATGATAAACTTCCCGTTGTACAAGGAATTATAGTAGGAGATAATATACTAACATTAGCAAGGGTATTAGTTGCAATAGTAACAACACTTTGACTAGAACATCCTAAAGTATTAGTTGCAGTGGCTGTATAAGTTCCATTTGCTGTTATAGGTAACGGATTAGTTGTTACTGTTGATGTACCATTATTCCATGTAATAATATCACTTGGAGACGCAGACGAAGCTGTTGCTTGAATAGTTGGCGTATTACACGTAATAACATTAGTTGTAGGAGAGGAAACTATTCCTATTTGAGGTAATGATGTTAAAGTTGTATACGTTTGAACACAACCATTAGTTGGATCCGTAACTGTTAAAGTGAAAATTCCAGATGCTGTTGATGTAGCTGGGTTTCCTATTGGTGTTGGCGGAGTTGTAGGTTGATACCAAACCGCAGTATAAGAAGAAGCACTAGGTGTAGCCGTTAATATAACTGTATTTGAATTACAAGAGGAAGAATACGTTGCGCTAGGTAAAACAACATCACTTGTAATAACTATTGAGCCTGTTAAAGAACAAGTACTAACTGTATTGATTGCTGAGTAAGTATATGTTCCAGGCGATGTAACAACAACATTAGTACCTGTGATAGCGCCAGATGACCCACCCCAAGAAACACTTGTATTGGTGCCTGTTGGAGCAAACGTAATAGTAGTACTTGGCGATGCGCAGGACAAACTATAACTAGGATTAACATCTAGTGTATATGAAGGTGCGGGTGGATATGGGTCCACTGTAAACGTTGTTGTTCCTGTACAACCATTATCGTCTTCAACTAACACAGTATAAGATGTTCCGGCAGGTAAATTAGTATTCACCGAATTTGAAGGAGCTGCTGGCGTCCATGAATACGTATAAGGACCTGTTCCTCCGTTAATACTTATAGAGGCTGTACCCGCCGGTAAAGCACAAACTGGTTGAGTTAACGAAGCAGTTACTGTTGGATTTGGCACAGAGTTAAATGTAGAATATAAAACTGGACTAAACGAACATGTTGTTCCTGCAATTCCAAGAGTAACAGAATAAGTTCCTACTGATGATGTATTAATACATTGTCCTGTTTGTCCAGTGACACCAGTTCCTGTCCAATTGTAAGTAAAGCCTGGAGGCGCACAAAGTGTGTTGGTGGTGGATGCTCCACAAAATGAATTATTTGTTTGACCTACAGGGATATCAGTACCATTTAAATTTAAGGTGAAAGGTTTACAATCAGCATCAACATAAGCCCAACCTGCGTGCCCAGTCAATGTACAATCACTTGCTGTAAATTCAACGGTGACATTTTGACCAATATAAGAGGTTAAATCAAACGCTCTCGTACTCCAGTTTTTGTAACTATAAATACCAGATGTAATAAAAGAAGCGTCACCACCAGAGGAACAACTTGCCCCCACCTGAACAACATTAAAATCTCCGCACGGTATAGGATTATTATTTCCATCATTAAAAGAAATATTAAAATATGGCTGTTCATCACAAAAGTGACTACCATCTTCTAAAACCACAGCAAACTTATATATAAACACAGAGTTTGCTGCCGTTACAGAAAAAGTTTGTTTTGCTCTAACTGCATGTCCTGATAATGTAGAACCATCTCCAATTTTTAAAGCATAATTTCCTCCTCCAGGCGGTACTCTTTGCAAAGCTGCTATAGATGGGTCCGTTCCCGGAGTTACAATGGAATATCTGCTAGTAGCAGATGGGCAGCAGCCTCCTTGAGTTAACGAGTTCGAATTTAATCCTTCGGTCATTGTCCATCCAGTTATTGTACCAGTTTCAAAATCTACATTTGTACATGGCGACTGAACTGTAGGATTAACTCCATCTAAAATTAAATGATTTCCTAAATTATATTTTGTGTTAATATATCTTCTTTTCGATAATGATACTTGTATTTTTTGCTCCCATTCTGGCGCCCCGTGCATTCTAGCTTGCTGCCAAGCCGCCTCTTCATGAAATCCTTTTAAGGAATCAATATCAAAAACGTGCTGTATTGAATTTAATTTCTGTTCAATTAATACACTATGATTATGATCATCATGTTTTGAATCTTGTTGGGCTTTCGATGATAAAGCGCCTAAGAAAAATAAGATAACTAAAGCTTTTGTAAAATTTCTATTCATATAATTTCATTAATGCTTTTAGTATTTTTAAATAAAACACTAAAAAAGTTTAAGGTTAAAAATATATAAAAGAAAATAGGATTACGATTGTATCTGATTAAATTACCCAGACTAGAATTAAAAATAATAACTAAAAAAGTTTAGCAAAGAACTTGCTTTAATTTTTAGTTATGCCAAAACCTTTGTTCCCTCGCTACAATTTTTACAGATGTCAATCTCTTGTCGAGATTTTAAAATTGATTGTCTGAAATTTTGGTATTTCGCAGTATTCCATAATTCTTTAAAAGATTGTTGTTTTAAATCCCCTAACTGATGTTTGGCGTCTTTATCAAAACAACATGGCACCACTACTCCGTCCCATGTTACTACACAACTACTCCACATGCGCCAACATTGGTTTAGTAATTTGTTTTTAATAGAATAGGTTCCGTTAGTATTTTTTTTATAACGGCTATATTTAATGTTTTCAGGAATCAAAGGATTACCATTTTCAAAATCATACACCTGGGCCGTTTTAAAAATAACTTCATCTACACCTAAATCTGCAGCTAATTTTTTAACATCTTCCAACTGATGTTCGTTTGGTTTTACTACCAAAAACTGAAACACTATATGTGGTGTATTAGATTTTAGATCTCGTTTAACTTTAATAATATTATTGGTTCCATCGATCACTTTTTGCAAAGTCCCACCTATTCTATACTGCTCATACGTTTCTTGAGTTGTACCATCAATAGAAATAATTAAACGATCCAATTTACTTTCAACTGTTTTTTTTGCTTGTTCTATATTCAAATAATGAGCATTGGTAGAAGTAGATGTATATATTCCTTTCTCAGAAGCATACTTTACCATGTCTAAAAAATTAGGATTTAAATACGGCTCTCCCTGAAAATAAAACGTCAAATAAATTAAATCTTTATAAACTTCGTCAATAGTCTTTTTAAAAAAAGTTGGTTCCAACATCCCAATTGGCCTCGTAAATTGCCTTAATCCACTAGGGCATTCAGGACAGCGTAAATTGCAACTAGTAGTAGGCTCAATCGCCATACTTATAGGAAAACCAATTGATGTTGCATTTTTAGTGTTTTTTGAAACATGGTAACTAACCCAAACTTTAAACGCGTTTAAAAGCTTTCTAAAGGTTAGTTTTTTAAGTAATTGTATGTTATTGGATAAAGACACTATTTCAAAGATAAAGATTATAATTTATTATTAAATTTAGCCTGTTTTTATTCTACAAACTATGACAACTTTTTCGAACACTCTTGAATTTGCTAAACAATTAGATTCTCAAGATTCATTACATTCATATAGAAGTAAATTTCATATTCCTCAACACGAAGGCCGTGATATGGTTTATTTTACGGGAAACTCTTTAGGCTTACAGCCAAAAACCACTAAGGATTATATACAACAAGAATTAAACGATTGGGCAACTTATGGTGTTGAAGGGCACTTTTTAGCTAAAAATCCTTGGTTAAGTTATCACGAAATTTTAACTGATAAAACAGCGAAAATTGTTGGCGCTTTGCCGTCAGAAGTGGTTGTCATGAATCAGTTAACGGTAAACTTACATTTATTAATGGTTTCGTTTTATCGCCCAACCAAGCAACGTTATAAGATTTTATGCGAAGCAAAAGCATTTCCTAGCGATCAATATGCTTTACAATCACAGGTAAAATTTCATGGATACAGCATTAATGATGCGCTAATTGAAATTGCTCCTCGAGAAGGAGAATACGAGGTTCGTCATGAAGATATATACAAAGCCATTGAGGATAATAAAGATTCGCTAGCCTTAATTATGATTGGCGGCGTGAATTATTTTAGTGGACAAGTGTTCGATATGAAAGAAATTGTTGAAGCTGGGCATAAAGCAGGCGCCATTGTTGGTTTTGATTTAGCGCATGGTGCTGGTAATTTAAAACTGCAATTACACGATTGGAACGTTGACTTTGCTGCTTGGTGTTCTTATAAATATTTAAATGGTGGTCCAGGTTGCGTGGCTGGTGCGTTTGTTCACGAAAAACATCATAAAAACACTGATATGCCTTTATTTGCGGGTTGGTGGGGACATGATAAAGCAACACGCTTTAAAATGGATAGAGAGTTTGTTCCTATTCAATCAGTTGAACGTTGGCAGTTAAGTAATGCTCCAATTCTATCAATGGCTGCCTACAAAGCATCTTTAGATATGTTTGATGAAGTGGGTATGGATAGGTTGAATGAAAAAAGTAAGGTATTAACTGCCTATTTAGAATTTGTAGTTGGAGAAATTAATAAACAAAAAAATAACTGTTTAGAGATTATCACTCCAAAAGAAAACAGAGGTTGTCAAATTAGTATTGTGGCTCATGGGCAAGGCAAGGCATTATATAACAAATTACTTGAAAATGGTGTGATACCAGATTGGAGAGAGCCTAATGTCATTCGTTGTGCACCCGTGCCAATGTATAACTCGTTTGAAGATATTTACCGATTTGGTGAAATTTTAAATCGATTATTATAAGCCTCTAAACATTAGTAAAATAAAGAAAACTTAAAATAATTTAAAAAATAGTTGTTTGATTCAATTTTTTTAAATTACATTTGTCATAACAAAATGAAAAATTTTAATCAAATACATCATCATCATTTTTATGCTGCACAGGTAAGTGTAGGTGCTGATGCTATTTTGTAATTTATATAAATACTATCATTATCTAAAGGCTTACCAATTGGTAAGCCTTTTTTATTTTCTGAAATTTCAAAAACCAATATTAAAAATCAAAACATGAAAACAAAATTAAAAATTGCCATTCAAAAATCAGGTCGCTTAAGCGAGAACTCATTAAAGCTTTTAAAAGAATGCGGAATCGACATCGATAATGGATTAAACAAATTAAAAACAGAAGCTTCTAATTTTCCGATTGAAGTCTTCTTTTTAAGAGATGATGATATTCCTCAATATGTTGAAGACGGCGTAGCCGATATTGGAATTGTTGGAGAAAACGTATTGTTAGAAAAAAACAAAAGCTTAAAGCTAGTTGACAAACTAGGTTTTGGAAAATGTCGTTTATCATTAGCTATACCAAAAGAACAAAACTATAAATCAATCAAAGATTTAAATGGTAAGCGTATTGCCACCACCTACTCAACTATTTTATCCAAATACTTAAAATCACAAAAAATAAAAGCAGAGATTCACGAAATAAGTGGATCCGTAGAGATTGCACCTAGTATCGGATTAGCAGAGGCCATTTGTGATTTAGTAAGTTCGGGAAGCACTTTGTTTACTAACGGTTTAAAAGAAGTAGAAGTTATTTTAAAGTCAGAAGCGGTTTTAGTAGCTAATAAAAAATTAGGAAAAGAACAGCAAACAATTTTAGATAAATTATTGTTTAGGATGAATGCTGTTAGAAAAGCAAAAAACACCAAATACATTTTACTAAACGCGCCAAACAATAAATTAGAAGCTATCTGCAAAATATTACCAGGCATGAAAAGTCCAACTATTTTGCCATTAGCTAATAAAGGCTGGAGTTCTGTGCACTCGGTTGTTGAAGAAAATCAGTTTTGGGAAATTATTGAAAAACTGAAAGCAGAAGGAGCTCAAGGAATATTAGTTGTACCCATTGAAAAAATGATACTTTAAAACTCGCTGTCAGTTCGAGCGTAGTCGAGAACAGAAGCACATAATAAATAAAATATGGAACTAATTAAATATCCAAACAAAGAAATCTGGAAAGACATATTAAAACGTCCAGCTATTGATACAACTGCACTGGAAGCGACAGTACAATCTGTGTTATCTGATATTAAAGCAAATGGGCAATCAGCAGTCAATAAATACACGTTACAGTTTGATAAAGTTGATATTAAAAACATATTGGCAACCGATAATGAATTTGTGTTAGCCGAGAAATTGATTTCAGACGAATTGAAACAAGCTATTCAATTAGCGAAAAAAAACATTGAAACGTTTCACTCAGCACAAAAAGAAGAAGTGAAAATTATTGAAACGATGCCTGGCGTGAAATGCTGGAGAAAATCCATCGCTATACAAAAAGTAGGCTTGTATATTCCTGGGGGAACAGCCCCTTTATTTTCTACCATTTTAATGTTAGGAGTTCCTGCAAAATTAGCTGGCTGCGGAGAAATTATTTTGTGTACTCCACCAGATTCCAATGGCAATGTCAATCCTGCCATTTTATACGCAGCACAATTAATTGGTATTACTAAAGTGTTTAAAGTTGGTGGCGTTCAAGCTATCGGAGCGATGGCTTATGGTACCGAAATCATTCCGCAAGTTTATAAAATATTTGGTCCAGGAAATCAATATGTAACCTGCGCTAAACAATTAGTTAATAAACAAGGCGTGGCTATTGATATGCCAGCTGGTCCATCAGAGGTAGCCGTGTTAGTTGATGATACATGTGTTCCTGAATTTGTTGCAGCAGATTTATTATCGCAGGCAGAGCATGGTTCAGATTCTCAAGTTATTTTAGTTTCTACCAATGAAGATGCTATCCAAAACATTCAAACTGAATTAAAAAAACAATTAGCGCTTTTGCCAAGAAAAGAATTTGCAACTAAAGCACTTGAAAACAGTAAAGCTATTTTAGTAAAAACAACGAACGAAGCTATTGACTTATTAAACGAATATGCTCCAGAGCACTTAATTATTGCATGCGCAAACGATGAGCAATTAGCAGAACAAGTTGTAAACGCTGGCTCAGTATTTTTAGGAAACTATTCATGTGAGAGCGCAGGCGATTATGCATCAGGAACTAATCATACATTACCAACCAATGGTTACGCGAAAGCTTACAGTGGCGTTTCATTAGATAGCTTTGTGAAGAAAATTACATATCAAAAATTAAGTAAAGAAGGAATAAATAATATCGGTCCAGCTATCGAACTAATGGCTGAAGCCGAAGGCTTACAAGCTCACAAAAATGCAGTAACACTAAGATTAAAAAGTAATTCATAAAGTATGTTTAATTTAGATTCTATAACAAGAGACAATGTAAAGTCACTTCAATCCTACAAAGTTTGGAGAGATGATTACTTGGACAATAAAGAAGCCATCTTTTTAGATAATTGTGAAAATAATTTTGGTTCGCCAATAGGTTTAGGTTATGAGCGCTACCCTTCTTCTTCTCAAAGCAAAGTAAAAGAAGCAATTGCAACATATAAAAAAGTAAACTTAAATCAAGTGGTTATTGGTAATGGTAGCGATGAATTAATAGACTTACTGATTCGTTGCTTTTGTGAGCCTAAGCAAGACAATATTCTGATTTGCGAACCAACTTTTGGGATGTTTAGAGTGTATGCCCAATTAAATAATGTAGAAGTTTTAAATGCACCATTAAAAAAAGAAAGCTTTTTGTTTGATGAACAAGTCATTTTAAAAACTACGAACTTAAGAACGAAACTCATTTTTATTTGCACTCCAAATAATCCAACAGGCACTAGTATCTCGATAGAGCAATTAAAAACAATTGCTTTAAATTTTAATGGTATTGTTGTGGTTGATGAAGCGTATATTGATTTCTCTGAAAAAGCCTCTGCCCTATCTTTAATTACTGAATTTGAAAATATATTGGTTTTACAAACCTTTTCAAAAGCGTGGGGATTAGCAGCTTTACGTGTTGGAGTCGCTTACGGGAATCCTTCCATTATTGAAATTCTAAATAAAGTTCGTCCGCCTTTTAATATTAACTCCAACTCTCAAGAATTGATATTAAAAGCCTTGAATAAACCCGCAATAAAAGATACATTAGTAGAAAGCATTTTAAAACAAAAAACATATTTAGAAAACGAATTGCAACAATTGCCCTTTGTGAAAAACATTCTTGAAAGCGATGCAAATTATTTTTTAATTGAAGTATCTAACGCGAGTGATATTTGTAACTATCTATTAGAAAAAACTATTTTAATCAGCAACCGTTCCAGCTTATTAAATTGTGAAAATAGAATTCGCATAAGCGTTGGAACAGAAAAAGAAAACAAACAGTTAATAGACACATTAAAACAATATAAGTAACATGCAAAAAGTATTATTTATTGATAGAGATGGGACCTTGATTTGGGAACCACCCACCGATTTTCAAATTGATAGTTTTGAGAAATTTAAATTTTTACCAGGGGTCATAACTTGGCTTGGAAAAATAGCTAAGGAATTAGATTATGAATTAGTGATGGTAACTAATCAAGATGGATTGGGAACTCCTTCGTTTCCAGAAAATACGTTTTGGCCAGTACATAATTTAATGGTTGATACTTTAGCAAATGAAGGCATTGTGTTTGAAGACCAATGTATTGATCGAACATTTGAAAAAGACAATCAACCAACGCGTAAGCCAAACACGGGTATGCTAACCAAATATGTAAATGGCGACTATGATTTAGCAAATTCGTTTGTTATTGGCGATAGATTAACAGATGTTAATTTAGCTAAGAATTTAGGAAGCAAATCCATCTTCATCAAAAACTATGATAAGGAAACTGGCTTTGAAAGTGATATCAATAAAATAGTTGAAACCTGGGAGGAGATTTATAACTACTTAAAATTACCTGAAAGAAATATTACACACACTAGAACTACAAAGGAAACTGATATTACGGTCGCAATTAATTTAGATGGTAGTGGTAAGGCAGAAATTAAAACAGGGCTTGCTTTTTTTGATCATATGTTGGAACAAATTGCGAAACACGGTAATATCGATTTATTCATCAATGCAAAAGGAGATTTACATATTGATGAACACCACACCATTGAGGATGCCGCTATTACATTAGGTGAAGCTTTTGCAAAAGCATTAGGAGATAAAAGAGGTATTGAACGATATGGTTTTTGCTTACCAATGGATGATTGTTTAGCTCAAGTAGCCTTAGATTTTGGAGGTAGAAACTGGATTGAATGGCAAGCAGAATTTAAAAGAGAAAAAATTGGAGATATGCCAACAGAAATGTTTTATCACTTTTTTAAATCATTCAGTGATACGTCTAAATGTAATTTAAATATTAAAGTAGAAGGACAAAATGAACACCATAAAATAGAATCGATTTTTAAAGCATTTGCAAAATCAATAAAAATGGCAGTCAAGAGAGATTCAAACAATATGAGTTTACCAAGTACAAAGGGAGTTTTATAATGAACGTAGCGATCATAAAATATAATGCAGGCAATGTACAATCTGTTTTATTTGCTTTAGAGCGGATAGGAATTAATGCCACCGTTACAGATGATATTAGCATTTTAAAATCATCCGATAAGATTATCTTTCCAGGCGTGGGTGAGGCTAGTTCAGCAATGCAGTATCTAAGAGAAAAGAAATTAGATGAAGTGATTGTAGATTTAAAACAACCTGTATTGGGTATTTGTTTGGGTATGCAACTCATGTGTAAATCCTCAGAGGAAGGAAACACAGAGTGTTTGGGAATATTTGACAATCAAATTAAATTATTCACAGGTGATATTAAGGTCCCTCAAATAGGATGGAACACTATCTATGATTTAAAGACTGATTTATTTGAAGGTATTAAAGAAAACGAATACATGTATTTAGTTCATAGTTATTATGCTGAAATAAACAATCATACTATTTCTAAAACAGACTACGGAATAAAATATAGTTCTTCACTTCAAAAAAATAATTTTTATGGTGTTCAATTTCACCCTGAAAAATCAAGCGATGCAGGGCAACAACTATTAGAAAACTTTATCAAATTATAAGACATGCAAATCATTCCCGCAATAGATATCATAGATGGCAAATGCGTGCGGTTAACGCAAGGTGATTACTCTCAAAAAACAATTTATAATGAAAATCCTTTAGAAGTTGCTTTAGAATTTGAAAGCATTGGCATTACTCGATTACATCTGGTAGATTTAGATGGCGCAAAATTAGGAAAAGTAGTCAATTATAAAGTGTTAGAGAGTATCGCTAGTAAAACAAAATTGTCAATTGATTTTGGCGGAGGTATTAAAACTGATGATGACATTGAAACTGTATTTAATTATGGTGCTGATTTAGCAACAATTGGAAGTATAGCTGTTAAAAATAAAGAACTTTTTTTTTCGTGGGTAAAAAAATATGGTGCTGAAAAAATATTCTTAGGTGCAGATGTCAAAAATGAAAAAATAGCGGTTGGCGGTTGGCTAGAAACAACCAATGTCTCAATCTATAATTTCATTGAAGAAAATTTAAAAGAAGGGATTAAACACGTGTTTTGCACAGATATTTCGAAAGATGGTTTATTACAAGGACCATCCATTGAACTATATGAAAATATGATTACTAAATTCCCAAAATTAAACTTAACAGCAAGCGGTGGTGTTTCACAATTGAGTGATTTAAAAGAATTAAAAAAAATTGGGTGTACAGGAGCAATTGTAGGAAAAGCTATTTACGAAGGAAGAATTTCGATGGATGAATTAAAAACTTTTTTAAAATGATTACTAAAAGAATAATACCATGCCTCGACATCAAAGACGGAAGGACAGTAAAAGGCATCAACTTTGAAAACATTAAAGATGCGGGTGACCCTGTGGAATTAGCTATTGAATATGCTAAACAAGGCGCTGATGAATTAGTGTTTTTGGATATTACAGCCACTAACGAAAAACGCAAAACTCTTTCTGAATTAGTAACTCGGATTGCAAAGCACATTAATATCCCATTTACTGTGGGTGGCGGAATCAGTTCAATAGATGATGTTTCAGTACTATTAAATGCTGGTGCTGATAAAATATCTGTCAATACATCTGCCGTTAAAAATCCTCAACTCATAAATGAACTAGCCAATCAATTTGGAAGCCAGTGTGTAGTTTTAGCCATCGACACAAAATTTGAAAATAATGATTGGTATGTTTATTTAAATGGCGGGAGAGTAAAAACAGATTTAAAAACAATGGATTGGGTGAAAGAAGGTGTTGCATTAGGCGCAGGAGAAATATTGCTGACATCAATGAATAATGACGGAACAAAAGATGGCTTTGCATTAGATATCACCAAACAAATTTCAGAAGCCGTAAACGTTCCAGTAATAGCAAGTGGCGGCGCCGGCACCATGCAACATTTTAAAGAAGTATTTGAAAACGGAAAAGCAGATGCGGCATTAGCGGCAAGTGTTTTTCATTATAAAGAAATAGCAATACCTGAATTAAAAAAATATTTAAAAGAAAACAACATAGAAATAAGATTATAAATTTAACCTGTCAGTTCGAGCGGAGTCGAGAACAACAAGGTGTAAAAATAAAAAACCATGAAACCAGACTTTACAAAATCACCAGACGGATTAATTCCAGTAATTATACAAGATAACATCACTAACGTAGTATTAATGCTTGGTTATATGAACCAAGAAGCATTTGATAAAACACAGCAGGAAAAACGAGTAACTTTCTTCTCTCGCTCCAAAAATAGATTGTGGACCAAAGGAGAGGAGAGCGGTAATTTCTTAAATGTCAGTTCACTTTTAATTGATTGTGATAATGATACTATTTTGATAAAAGCAACTCCAGTTGGCCCAACATGCCACACAGGTGCCGACACTTGTTTTAACGAGAAAAACATCTCTCTTAATTTTTTAACAGAATTAGAAACGATTATAAGAGATAGAAAAAATAACCCAACTGATAAATCATATACAGCCTCATTATTTGCAAAGGGCATTAATAAAATTGCTCAAAAAGTTGGAGAAGAAGCTGTGGAGGTAGTAATTGAGGCAAAAGACAATAATGACGAGCTGTTTAAAGGAGAAGCGGCTGATTTACTATTTCACTACCTAATATTATTACAGGCAAAAAACTTTACTTTAAACGATATTATTCAAGTTTTAAAGGATAGGCATTAATAATAATGCTTAAATTTGCCCCCGATTATGGCAGATAACCAACCAGAAGAAATGTCAATGCAAATGTCCTTTATGCAACACTTAGATGCATTAAGATGGCATTTAGTGCGCAGTGCTATTGCCATATTTATTTTTGCTGTTGGTTTATTCATGTTTAATAATTTTTTATTCGACACCGTTATTTTTGGGCCATTAAAACAAGATTTTATTTCATACCGAGCTCTATGTTCTTTAGGTTATAAAATTGGCGCTGGTGATGTCATGTGTATGGTTGTAAAGGAACCTCACTTACAAACATTATCAGCATCTGAACAATTTTTTACTCATATGTGGATAGCCTTATTGGGCGGAATTATTCTAGCATTTCCTTATGTACTTTATGAACTTTGGAAATTCATAAAACCCGCCCTTAAAGACACAGAATCTAAGCCTGCAAAATGGTTTGTAATTGTAGCATCTCTATTATTTTTAATTGGTATTTTCTTTGGGTATTTTTTATTATTCCCAATGTCCTATAACTTCTTAATCAATTATCAATTATCAGATAGTGGCATAGTACAAACAAATAATACTTTAGACGATTACATCTCACTAATATCAACCATGGTATTAGTTTCAGGGTTAGTATTTGAATTACCGGTGTTAGTTTATTTCTTAACACGTTTAGGAATACTTACCCCTGGCTTTATGCGTAAGTATCGTAAATATGCAGTAGTAATTATTTTAATAGCCGCAGCAGTCATTACGCCTTCTCCAGATGTAACCTCTCAAATGGTAGTAGCAGTGCCAATGTACTTATTGTATGAAATAAGTATTTTTGTAAGTGCTTACGTGATAAAAAAACATAAACTAGAAGAATAACATGTCAAATCAAGTTAAAGAATTCAACGATTACCGTTCGAAAATGAACGATGTTATTTTAGGTAAAGATAACTTAGTGATTAAACGTTTATTTAACTTAGATACTCAAACTTATTCTGATGGCGCATTAAATGTAAAAACAAAAGAAATGCTTGGCCTAGTAGCAAGTATGGTTTTACGTTGCGATGATTGCATAAAATATCATTTACTAAAATGCCACGAACAAGGTTGCACTACTGAAGAAGTTTACGAAATATTTGCTGTAGCAAATATTGTAGGAGGCACTATTGTCATTCCCCACACTCGCCGTGGCGCCGAGTTTTGGGAAGAATTAATCAAAAAATAACTTTTTTGTAACTTTTTTTAACATCTACGTTATTCGCGTAGATGAAGATTCAAAAATATATTATCCCCATTTTTGTTGGCTCCAATTTATTGGGACAAAATACTGATGATGTATTTCCTGAACTACAATTCGGGTTAACACATTCAATATATAGTAGTGTTTGTTTTAAATCAAATTCTGTAAAAAAACCTATCCAGGAAAACAACGATAATACTTACAATTCATCAAAAGTTGCTGAAATTCAATATGGCTTTGGCTTAGGGATGTTTTTATGGATGCCTCTTAATGAAACCGTCATTTTTAAGCCAAAAATAGAGCTTAGTTTTTCTAACTCTTGTTTAAAACAGAAAAAAACCATCTACTCTACTTGCTTTGATTTTAGTGTGTCTCACGGATTTGCTATTGCATTATCACCAGCAAATGAGAACGGGGTAATTTGCATGGCAAGAGATATGAGTTGTTATTTAACAAGTAAACAACCTTATTTATTAATTGGCCCCAAAATGAATTTCAAGAAATTTGATAATGGATACCTAAATAAAGGATTTCAAAATGAATTTAACTTAGGATTCTTTATCGGATATGCCACCAATTATGAATTTCATGGTACTAATTTTTTACAGGAAATCACTTATAGTGTCTCAACCACAGCACAAAATCAAATAAATAATTCAAAAAAAATCGCTCACACTATATCACTAGCGTTAAGCTTTTACTAATTAATGCGATGTAAGTTGCAATCCTTTGGCGGATTAATAATCATAGGGAATTTTTCAATTTTCACCGAACTACTATCTAAACCAAATGCTTTTGCCTCACTTAAACTGAAACGTTTCAAGAAGAAATAAGCATTTAAAATAATCTTTTCAAATAACGGTAATTCATTTTCGTATGATAAGAATTTCTCAATCACCACAAATTTAAAATCACCGATGATATTGTTTTTGTTTAATGATTCGTAACGGCTTGTAATATCCACCTCTTTATTCTTCACTAAATCTTCTACCACTTTTCTAAACATCAAGTTCACTCTTGGTGCTACTCTAAATCCTAGTCTAAAATCAACACGAATAATATCATCAGCTGCCACATGAGTTACTTTATAATCCATGCGATATGGCTCATCCATAACGTCAACATGAACAAACCAATAAATATCAGCGCGCTTAGGGCGTTTTTGTAAAATAGAGTAAATAACTTTTGATTCAATTTCTTCCGGGTTATTTGCCCCAGTCATATAAACTAAATGAGTAGCGTACTTTGGAATAGATTCGTCATTACTTAAATCCACTAATTTTTGTTGGTGATCCGCTAACTTAACTACATCAGCATAACGATTACGAATTTTTTTAGCCAAAAACCAAATAGCCATTACTGACATTAGCACTGATGCGATTAATAACGTAATCCAGCCACCATGAGAAAACTTACTTAAGTTAGCAGCCATAAATGCAAATTCAATAATTAAGTATATGGTTATAGTGGCATAAATAAAAATAGGATTATACCGTTTCATGTGCATATAAAAATTCAACAAAGTTGTCGTCATCAACATACATAATACAATAGCTAAACCATAAGCAGCTTCCATATTAATGGATTCTCTAAAATATAAAACCACTCCTATACAACCAGCTAATAATAACCAGTTAATAGACGGAATATATAGTTGTCCTTTCATTTCAGAAGGATATTTTACTCCAACTTTCGGCCATAAATTTAAACGCATAGCCTCGTTTATTAAACTAAACGAACCACTAATTAAAGCTTGAGAAGCAATAACCGCAGCCATAGTAGCAATTACGATACCATACGGTAAAAAGTTTTCGGGCATAATCGCATAAAATGGATTACTTGATTTAAACGAATCTAATGTTTGACCTTGGTGTGCAATTAACCAAGCACCTTGACCGAAATAATTTAAAACCAAAGTTGTTTTAACAAATATCCATGAAATACGAATATTCTCCTTCCCGCAGTGTCCTAAGTCAGAATAAAGTGCTTCTGCTCCAGTCGTACAAAGAAAAACTGCGCCCAAAATTAAATATCCAGAGGGATGTATTTGCAATAAGTGGTAAGCATAATAAGGATTTAAAGAGCTTAATACACCCCAATTACTTGTCATCTGATAAACACCTAATACTCCCAACATTAAAAACCAAAGCATCATCATAGGACCAAAAAATTTTCCAATGAAGCTAGTTCCAAATTGTTGTATGAAAAATAAAGCACATAAAATTCCGATTACAATTGGCACTGTATTTAATTCTGGATTATACACTTTTAATCCTTCAATAGCCGATGAAACTGAAATTGGAGGAGTAATAATGCCATCAGCCAACAATGCACTTCCACCAATGATAGCAGGCACTAACAACCATTTAAATTTTGTGCGTTTAACTAACGTAAATAAAGAAAATATTCCTCCTTCACCTTTATTATCAGCTCTTAATGTTAAAATCACATATTTTATAGTGGTCTGAAGCGTTAATGTCCAAAAAATACAAGAAATACCTCCTTTTACAATGTCTGCATCAATTAATCCCTTCCCAACAATGGCACTCATTACATAAAGTGGAGAAGTACCAATATCACCATAAATAATTCCAAGAGTAACGATAAGACCTGCAATAGTAACTTTGCTAGCGTGGCCGTGATTATGAGAGTTCATTTAAATAGATTGTTATAGACATGTAAAATTACTACTAATCCCAATGCTAAAACGATTTTTAAAATAATAATTATAAAATAAAGATGGTTGAAAATTTGACTTTTTCATCCAAAAACTGTTTACTTGCAAAAATGAAACTTTAGGTCATTTTTTCAAATATTTTCGCTATCTTTATTTACTGTTTTTAACTCTATTAACTATGGCATTCAAAGCATATATCATATTATTTTCGCTTTCCATCTCTTCCGTATTTTCTCAAACAAATGTTTCTCGAAAATATTTTAGTCATACTAAAAAAGCTACTGTAAATTTCGAGAACATAACTCAGGATTTTAGCCCAACTCTTTTAGTGAGAGAAATGCCAAAGCCAGGGTCTGGAAAAATGGTTCATTATAATTATCCCGAAACAAAGGATAAAAGTAAACAAACTCAAAAGGCACAAACTACTTTACCAAACTTAGCCTTAGGCACTAATTTTTTCGGAAACCCATTTGGTAATAGTACCCCAACCGATAACGATATTGCCATTTCAGATTCAGGGATGATTGTCTCCGTTATCAATACAAATATTTTAATATACAACACTAAAACATCTACTGCATCTCCAGTAAAATCACTAGCTGCGTTTACTACGCCTGTAAATAATAAACATCAAGAGTTTGATCCAAAAGTAATGTATGATCCAAATGCCGATAAATTTGTGATGATGTGCCCTGTTGGATTTGTTGATTCAACCAGCAAAATTATTGTAGGTTTTTCGCAAACAAGCGACCCAAATGGAAACTGGAATTTATATACTTTGCCAGGTAATCCCCTGAACAATAATCTTTGGTCGGATTATCCAATGATATCGATGACAGACAAGGAATTGTTTTTAAGCATTAATTTATTATATAACGACAGTTCTTGGCAAACAGGTTTTGTTGAAACAATCATTTGGCAAATGAAAAAAGATAGCGGATATGCTGGATTACCACTAGGCTCTTATTTACATAACAATATTAAATTTAATGGAAAGGCGATTCGTAATTTATGTCCTGCAAAAGGTGGTAGTCAATTATATGGACCAAATATGTATTTTGTTTCAAACAGAAATCTAGCTTCTCAAAACGATACCGTGTTTTTAGTAGAAGTAACAGACACTATTGGCGCACCAACAAATACAGTTACAACCAAAGCATTGATTAGTAATCAACCGTATTATTTTCCTCCAAGCGGAAGACAAGCCGTGGCCACACAAAGTTTAGCAACCAATGACTCCAGAAACTTGGGTGCTTTTTACGAAAACAATAAAATTCAATATGTACACAATACAAACAACCCACTTAATAATCAAGTAACCATTTATTATGGAGTGATTGATAATCCTCAAAACACTACCCCAACAGTAAGTGGGTATATCATAAACAATGATACTGTTGATTTCGCCTATCCAAATATTTCGTACGCTGGCTTAAATGCATCTGATAACACTGCCATTATTTCATTTGACCATAGTTCTAATAAAATTTTTGCAGGAGTATCTGCTATTAAAGCAGATGCCATGGGTAATTTTTCGAACGTGTTAAGAATTAAAGATGGAGCAACTCACGTCAATGTTTTAACAGATAATTTAGAAAGATGGGGCGATTATTCAGGCTCTCAAAGAAGATATAACAAACCTGGAGAAGTTTGGATGAGTGGCTATTATGGTTATACTGTGAATTCATTTAATAAAAATAGACATGGAGCATGGATTGCTCAATTAGCAACAGATGCTAGTATTATTACTAATGTTTCAAGCACAACAAAAAACAATTCCTCTCCAGCATTGTTATTCCCTAATCCAGCACAAGAATTATTTAGTGTGGAAATTAATTTAGAAAAACCAGAATATTTAAGTTTTGAATTATACGATGCTAGTGGAAAATTAATTGAAGTTCTTTTGAAAGATTGGGTGAAAACAAAATCAAATACTTTTAGTTTTAGTTTAAGGGATGTCAGTAACGGTATTTACTTCTTAAAAATTACTGGGAATAATAATACTAGCATTACTAAAAAAATTATTAAACAATAACACATAATCATGTTTAAAGCAAAGCACTATTTATTTCTTTTTTTTGCAGTGGGGTTTTTCCTTACATCAAAAGCTACGCATAATCGCGCAGGAGAAATTACATACAGATGGTTGTATGGATACACCTACCAAATAAAAATCACAACCTATACAAACATTGCTATTATTGGTGGCCAATCGCCAGCAGATAGGTGTGAAGACACATTGTATTTTGGTGATGGAACTAGAGCTGTTGTTTTAAGAAGCAATGGACCAATTGGAGGTTGTGCACCTGCTCATGAAGGAGTTCCTATTAATTCAGATATTAAATTAAACGAATATATTACTACTCATACTTATCCGGGGCCAGGCAATTATAAGATGAGTATGGAAGACCCAAACAGAAATGCAGGGATTAACAATATTCCAAATTCAGTTAATCAAGTATTTTATATTGAATCTTATTTAGTAATTCCTTTATTTGGAACCGGGAAAAATAGTTCGCCAGTTTTAACCTTCCCGCCTATTGATAATGGATGTGTTGGTAAATGTTTTTTACATAACCCTGGTGCTTATGATTTGGATGGAGATAGTTTATCCTACGAACTTACTTATTGCAGAGGTCATGCAGGCAATATGTGTCCTGGTTATTCTTATCCTGCTGATGGTGGAGGAACTTATAATGTAAATGCTATTACAGGGACTTTAACTTGGTGTACTCCTCAATTACAAGATGAATTTAATTTAGCAATGATTATTAAAGAATGGCGTAAAAATGATGACGGAGATTATTTTTTAATAGGTTATATTTTAAGAGATTTACAAGTAGATGTTGGCGCTTGTAACAACAACCAACCAGTGATTAAACCTATAACTGATACATGTATTTTAGCAGGAAGTATTATTACTAAAACCATTACAGCAACTGATCCTGATAATGATATTTTAACCATGGAAGCAAATGGTGGGCCTTTTGGAGTAACGCCACCTATAGCTACATTTTCTGCGCCTTCAGGATTAACCCCAATCAATGGATTATTTACTTGGCAAACAACCTGTGCTCATATCAGAAAAGCGCCTTACCAAGTTACTATTAAGGTAAAAGATAATGATCCAACCGTAAGTTTGGTGGATTTTAAAACCTTTAATATTACAGTAATTCCTCCTCCTCCATTAAACTTAACGGCAGTTCCTTTAGGAAGTAATGTAAAACTAACTTGGGCAAAACCCACTTGTCATTTATCTACAGGCAATAAAATTGAAAAGTATTGTATTTATAGAAAAGATAATTGTACTCCCTGGACACCTTCTATTTGCGAAGTTGGCGTGCCCGCCTATACTGGATATATAAAAATTGGTTGCACTACAAGTTTAAACGATACCACTTTTTTAGATACCAATAACGGCAATGGTTTATCACAAGGAACCAACTATAGCTACATTGTTGAAGCTGTATACACTGATGGTTCGCTAAGCTATGCATCTAATCAAGTTTGCGTTCAATTAAAACGTGATGTTCCTATTTTAGTAAACGTAGATGTGCAAACTACTGATATAACAACAGGAGCTATATTTGTGAGATGGATAAAGCCATTATTAGGGGCTAATGCATTAGATACTATTTCAGTAACTGGACCATATGAATTCAGATTAGTTCATCATGATGGATTTACTGGAACATATAGTACAGTATACTCAATCACAAAACCATATTTCAAAGCATTAAATCAATTAACAGATACTACCTTTTTACATGTTGGTACATCTGGAATACCATTAAATACAAAAACGATTGCTCACACTTATAAAATAGAATTTTATGCCAATGGACAATTTGTAGGTAACGGACAAAAAGCCTCTTCTGTATTTTTATCATTAACGCCTAGTGATAATAAAATGACTCTAACATGGCAACATCAAACACCATGGACAAACTACTTGTATTACATCTACAGAAAAGGTCCTAGTCAAACAGTTTTCACACTAAGAGATAGTACTAATTTATTAACTTACACAGATACTGGATTAGTAAATGGCGTTGACTATTGTTATAAGGTTCAATCAAAAGGTCAATATTCTGATCCTAGCATCTTGAGACCTTTATTAAATTTCTCGCAAGAATTATGCGAAAAACCAAAAGACACAACACCTCCATGTGCTCCAACTTTAAGTATTCAATCAGACTGTTTAATTCCGAATGTTATTTTATCATGGAATAATCCAAATCACACCTGTAGTGATGATGTAGTAAAATACAATATTTATTTTTCTGAAACAGAAGATGAGCCACTAGCTTTAGTTGATTCGATTAATACAGTAACCGACACCATTTTAGCATTTGATAATTTAGTATCGATTGCTGGTTGCTATGCCATTAGTGCTGTTGATTCGTTTGGCAACGAAAGTGCTTTAAGCGCAAAGCTATGTGTAGATAATTGTCCTGAATACGAATTGCCAAATGTGATTACAGTAAATGGCGATGGCATCAATGATTTCTTTAAACCTATAAAAAATAAATTTATTAAAGACATTGACTTGAAGGTTTATAATCGTTGGGGAACTCTCGTTTTTGAAACAACTGATCCAGCGATTATGTGGGATGGAAAAGTGATTCAATCTAAATTATTGTGCACAGAGGGAACTTACTTTTATGTTTGTCAAGTTAATGAAATTAGAGTTAAAGGAATTGTATCCAGAGATTTAAAAGGTTTCTTGCAAATATTCCACAAGTAGGCTACGAAGAAATTGTGTCAAAAAGAACAACTCTCATATTTTCTGTTTTAGTAGGCTATATTGTTTTGCAATTTTTATGGTGGGAAGTTTTATTAGTAAAACAATCTGATAGTATCATTTCTTTAAAACAAAATATTGCAGCACTCTCATCAAGTGATGATAAAATTATATTTAGGGATATTGCAGATTTACAGCAAAAGAAAAATGCCAGAGTTTATATGATTGTAGGCGAAGGCACTGTTTTTCTTTTAATACTCCTATTTGGAGTATATCAAGTGCGAAAGTCTATTAAAAGAGAAGCCGAATTAGCTAATCAAAAAAGTAATTTTATTTTAAGCGTATCGCACGAATTAAAAACGCCTATTGCTGCAACCAAGCTCCAACTACAAACTCTTATAAAGCATGATTTAGATCGTGATAAACAAAAAGAGTTATTGAATAATGCTATAAATGAAAACAATCGTTTACATAAATTAGTAGATAATGTTTTAATTGCTAATCAAATTGAGAACAATAATTTAAGCATTCAAAAAGAAAATCTCAATTTAAGCGAACTATTAGAAAGTACCGTTAAACGCTATTTTTCAGAACAATTAGAAAAGAAAAATATTTCCTTAAACATAGAGGCAAACATCTTTTACTCTGGTGATAAAGAACTATTACCTTCCATCTTTATTAACCTTATTGAAAACGCCATAAAATATTCGTTTGAAAATATCTCAATAGAGGTGCTTTTAAAGAACATCAATAATAAACCATTCTTAGAAATTAAAGACCAAGGTTGCGGTATTTATGATAAAGAAAAAGAAACTGTGTTTCAAAAGTTTTTTAGAAGCGGTAATGAAAATACTCGCAAAACCAAAGGAACAGGCATTGGCTTATTTATAGTAAAAAGCATTTGCGATTTACATCAAGTCCAAATTAAAATTATAAATAATCAACCAACTGGAAGTGTTTTTCAAATTCAATTTTAATTTATGAAAAGAAACAAAGAACGTTATGCTGAACTTGATTCAGCATCTCATGAGACCCTGAATCAAGTTCAGGGTGACCAACACAATGTTTTTATTAAATTATCTATTACAATAACATTAGTGCTTTTAATCTTTGTTGCTTGCTCGCCAAATGCAGAAACAAAAAAAGATACTTCTTTAACTTCTGTTCCTCTTTCTTATGCTAAACGGTTTACCATTAAAACATCGCCGGATTTTTCAGTTTTAGAACTACATGGGAACAAAAACGACAGTGATGTAACTGCTACTTTTGTTTTATATAAGAATCAAAAACCAAATTATTCAAAAGAAGCCTATTATATTAAAACTCCAGTAAAACGAGTTGCCTCTATGAGTTCGATATACACAACTATGATAGCAGAATTAAGCTGTTTAGATAAAATTGTAGCTATTGATAATGTAGATTATTACAATAACCTATTTATCCAGGAACACGTAAAAAAAAGTGCCATTACCGAATTATCAAAGGGGCCTCAATTAGATATTGAAAAAACAGTTGCCTTAAATCCTGATTTATTTTTAACTTTTGGAATGGGAAGCCCGAAAGATGACGTCGATAAAAAACTAGTTCAATCCAATATTCCAATTGCAGTAAGTATCGACCATTTAGAAGAAACGCCACTTGCTCGTGCCGAATGGATTAAGTTTTTTGCCTATTTTTTTAATAAAGAAAAGACGGCAGATTCGTTATTTAAAATCACTGAAAATAAATACAATGATTTAAAATCAATTGCTTTAAAAACAACTAAAAAACCAAGTGTATTAACTGAAATTAAATACGGTGATGCTTGGTATATACCAGCCGGAAAAAGTTTTATTGCTCATTTAATTGAAGATGCAGGTGGTGATTATTTTTGGAAAGAAGATACAAAAACAGGAAGTTCTGCACAATCATTTGAAACGGTGTATGCTAAAGCAAAAGATTGTGATATTTGGATTAACTTATATAACATCAACTCTAAAAAAGAATTATTGAGTTATGATGAACGTTATGGGTTATTTAAGGCTTGTCAAAACAATCAACTATATAATAATAATAAAATTCAAAATACTTTGGGGTATAGTAATTATTGGGAAACAGGCATTACGCATCCCGAAGATGTGCTAGCGGATTTAATTGCCATCTTCTCGCCTACTCTAACACCTAATCATACTTTTAAATATTATAAAAAATTAGAGTAATTTTAAATTGTGACTAAACCAAAATTCATATTTACAACCATGATGTTACTGCTAGTTTTAGCAGTGCTTGCTATTTGTGATTTATGTTTTGGGAGCACCAATTTGTTTAGAGTTGAAACATCCGACCCGATGTTCTCTTCAATCTTATATGACATTCGTTTACCGAAAACATTAACCTCTATCATTGCAGGTTCGGGATTAGCCTTGTGCGGTTTATTAATGCAAAGCTTGTTTCGAAATCCTTTAGCGGGACCTTATGTATTAGGTGTGAGCAGCGGCTCTAGTTTATTTGTAGCTATTGCCACCATGATGATTTCATCTATACCTGTTTCTGGATTTTTTATCATGGGAAAAAGTATTGTGACTTTATTCTCAATATTTGGGGCATTTTTTGTGACGCTCATAATTTTACTAGTTTCTCGAAAAAACAAAAGTAATGTTACTGTTTTATTAGTAGGATTAATGCTAGGACAAATACTAAGCGCCTTTCAAGGATTAATAGAATACATGAGTAATGCTGATAATTTAAAAACCTTTGTCATGTGGGGCATGGGAAGTGTTGGGGCCACAACATTACAGGATTTATATTTCGTGATTCCAATTTATACAATAACAATTATTGCTAGTTTCTTTTTCATTAAACCACTTAATGCCATTTTATTAAACGAGCAATACGCACAAAATTTAGGAGTTAATGTAAATGCTTTGCGACTATCTGTTATTATTATTACTGCCGTTTTGGTTGGAGTTATTACAGCTTTTTGTGGGCCAATAGCTTTTGTAGGAATATCTGTTCCTATTGCGTCTCGCTTGTTTTTTAAAACATCTCACCACTTACATCAAATGACATTTTGTTTATTATTAGGCGCTTGTGTGGTATTAATAGCCGATGTTATCTGTCAAGTATTGAGTAGCCAATTTATGTTACCGATAAATACGGTGACTACTTTGATTGGCTCGCCAGTAGTTATTTATTTATTATTCAAATCTAAATTAAGTATAGGATGATAGATATTAAACATTTAGAAATAGGCTATCGAAACAAACGTCATCACAACTCTGTGTTTAAAGACATCAACCTGACTTTAAATGCAGGCGATTTAATTGGTTTAATGGGCGATAACGGTGTTGGAAAATCTACATTCTTAAAAACCATTACTGGAAATTTAGTTCCTCTATCTGGCGAAATAAACATCAATAACAAGAATATTACACATTTTACAGCACAACAATTAGCACAACTGCTATCCATTGTAGTGACCGAAAAAATTGGAGGATTTAATTTAACCGTATGGGATGTTGTAGCAACTGGCCGCACACCATACATTAATATTTTCGGAAAACTAACACCTGAAGATGAAGCTATTGTTACAAAAGCTTTAGAGCAATTAAACTTATTGCCATTAAAAGATAAATGGATTGATGAACTAAGCGACGGACAACGTCAAAAAGTAATGATTGCAAAATCTTTAGCGCAACAAACACCCATAATTGTATTAGACGAGCCAACTGCTTTTTTAGATCATACGTCCAAACATCATTTATTTGCAACTCTTAAACAATTGTGTGCAGAGCAAGGTAAACTCATTATTGTTTCATCGCACGATTTGGAACTGATGAAGACTTATATTAATAAGTCGGTGACGATGGCAGAAAATAATCACTTATCAGTTAAATAAAAAAGCCCAACCGAAACCGATTGGACTTTTTATTTATATAATTTCGAAAATTATTTTTTAACTCTCTCTACGTAAGTAGCCGTGCGTGTATCTACTTTTACTAAATCACCTTCGTTACAAAATAAAGGAACGCTTACTGTGGCTCCTGAATCTAAAGTTGCCGGTTTTAATGTGTTAGTAGCTGTATCGCCTTTAATTCCTGGCTCTGCATAAGTAATTTCGCAAACTACAAATGTTGGAGCTTCTGCTGTAATTACTAAATCACCTTCAAAAGCAATTTTCACTTCCATTTCTTCTTTTAAAAACTGAAAACTATCGCCAAATAATTTTACAGGAACATATATTTGTTCATAGCTTTCTTTATCCATACAAACAGCAAATTCTCCTTCTTGATAAATGTATTGCATGTTTTTATAATCTACACGAACAACATCCACTCCTTCGCCACTTCTGAAACGATTTTCAGTTTGTTTGCCGTTAATTAAATTGCGCATTTTAGCTTGGTAAAACGCACGTAAGTTACCTGGTGTACGGTGTTGCCAATCAGTAATAATTACTAATTCGTTATTAAATCTAATAATCGATCCTACGTTAATATCGCCTGTATCTGCCATTTTGTTCTAAATTTTATTGTGTATGATTTTTTAGTTTTCTAGTTCATGTACCACTCCCATATTGCTAAACTTCTCAATACGAGCATTGATGCGTTCTTCGGGTGTTTGTTTTTTTAATGTTGCTAAGTGTTTTAAAATTTCTGCTTTCACTGTTGCAAACATGGCTTGTTGGTCGTTATGAGCACCACCTAATGGTTCTTTAATAATCCCATCAATTAATCCGTTTGCACTCATATCATCCGCTGTTAATTTTAAAGCTTCGGCAGCTGTTTCTTTAAAGCTCCAGCTACGCCATAAAATCGACGAACACGATTCAGGAGAAATAACAGAGTACCAAGTGTTTTCTAACATTAATACTTTATCGCCAATACCTATTCCTAATGCTCCACCACTAGCTCCTTCGCCAATGATAATGCAAATTACAGGAACTTTTAATTGAGCCATCTCTAATAAATTACGAGCAATGGCTTCACCTTGTCCACGCTCTTCAGCTTCTAATCCAGGATAAGCGCCCGGAGTATCAATAAACGTTACAATTGGTTTATTAAATTTTTCGGCCATTTTCATTAAACGTAATGCCTTACGGTAACCTTCGGGATTAGCCATACCAAAACGACGTATTTGACGCATCTTTGTATTAATCCCTTTTTGTTGTCCAATAAACATAACGGTTTGGCCATCAACATCACCAAATCCTCCAACCATCGCTTTGTCGTCTCCAACGGTTCTATCGCCATGTAATTCAATAAACGAACTATTAGAAACATGATCAATATATGCTAAGGTGTATGGTCTTTCTGGGTGACGGCTCACTTGAACGCGTTGCCATGCAGTTAGGTTAGAAAAAATTTCTTCGCGTTTAGAATGAATTTTCGCTTCCAGCTCTTGAATGCCTTTGCTCATATCCACTTTGCTTTTTTCAGCAATGCTTTTTAATTTTTCTAATTCTTCTTCTAACTCCTGAATTGGCTTTTCAAAATCAAGATAAATCATAGTATAGTGGTAATTAGTTAGGGGGCAAAGATACTAAAAATTTGAAAAAACGACACTTGTAAGTGCTTGATTATCAATATTAAATTATATGGATGGTATAAAATTTAATTACATAGAGACATAGAAAGAGATAATAAGGAATTTAGGAAAGTAGAATAAGTAAAGCATAGAATTGAAGCAAAGCTTCAATTAACTGTGTGTGACTATTATATTACTGCACTTTTAATCTAATTAAATCTATGTCTCTATGTGGTTAAAAATTCTTTTCAAGAAAAAGATTTCATTAAAATGTATAGTTTTACAAAATGATATGCTTTCCAAATGCTAAAATAAACTTAGGACTAAACATCACCGAAAAACGTTCTGATGGTTTTCATAACATTGAAACTATTTTTTATCCAATTGGTTGGAATGATGCTTTGGAAGTTATTTTAAACAAGAAATCGAAACAAGAATTTAATTTACACTTAAGCGGCTTGGCTATTTCTGGAAACATAGAAGATAACTTACTTTATAAAGCTTATAAACTAATTAAACAAACTAAAACACTACCTCATGTTGACGTGTATTTACACAAAACGCTACCAATGGGCGCTGGCTTAGGAGGTGGAAGTGCTGATGCCGCTTTTTTTATTAATTTATTAAACGAACAATTTCAGTTAAACTTTACTGAAGATGAACGCATTGATATTGCTCGGCAATTAGGAAGCGATTGCGCATTCTTTATTAAAAACACTCCTGTATATGCAACTCAAAAAGGAGATATTTTTTCTGATATTAAATTAGATTTAAATGATTTATATATTGCTATTATATATCCAAATGTTCATAGTAATACTAAAGAAGCATATAGTTTAGTAAAGCCTCAACAACCAAATAAATCTTTATTAGAAATCATCAAACAACCCATCTCAACCTGGAAAACAGATTTAATAAATGATTTCGAAAAGTCTATTTTTAATTTATACCCTATAGTAGAAAAAACAAAAAACGATTTATATGATTTAGGGGCAATATATGCATGTATGAGCGGAAGTGGAAGTGCAGTATTTGGCTTATTTGAAAAAGAGCCCGACGTAAAACACTTAACTCAATTGCCGCATTGGATTGGAAAAATAAAATAAAAAAAAGCCCTAAGAAATTCTTAGGGCTTTTTAATAAGTTAATTATTTTAATTCTTTACAACTTTAGAAGTTTTAATCAACTCTCCTGATTTGTTTTTAATATTAACAGTATAAATACCATTTGCAAATTTTGAAATGTCAAATTCTACATGAGTATCAAAACTTTGAGTTAATGCTAATTTTCCTGTTATGTCAAAAATTTCTACTGTTGCTTTATCATTGTTGTACATGAAGATATTTAAAGCATCCGAAGTTGGATTTGGTCCAACAAAAACGGATACTTCAGTATTTACTAATTCAACACCACCCGTAGTAACATCTTTAACTATCGTTCCTACTTTATTTAGTATCCAGTTATTAGGATCAACACCAATACTAGTTACTGTTCCTGTTAATGCTAATGTGTAATTTTCAATAGATTGCCCATGAAACAATCTCACAATAGTATCTGGTTTAGCAGTTCTAGAGATTCGATAATCAACGTCTGTGATAAATAATGGGACAGAGCTAGGGAATGATGCAGTTTGAGTTGATTTTAAATAAAATACATTTCCTATATGATTCCAAGTTGCACTAAAAGTTGGGTAGCCTTGTCCGTAATACCATTGATTAAAAAACTGGGTAAAATTAAGTCCACTTTGTGCTTCCATAAAATTTTTAAAATCAATTACACTAGCTGTACTTTTTGCATAAGCATTTTGAAAAGCTCTAATAGCAGGAAAAAATACAGAATCATTATTTATTACATAACGTAACGAATGAACTACTGCACTGCCTTTATCATAAGTTAAACGTGAGCTAAAAATCACATTGGCATTCATTGTATCAGCATTAGTAAAATAACAACTTCCTCCTGGTTGAGACATTACATTGGTATGAACATCTAGCATTTTTTGCGTGGCTGTTGTTCCTGTTCCTGTCATATATTGGTGACATAAATACTCAGAATAACTGGCCCAGCCTTCATTAATAAAAATATCTTTCCAAGCTGCACAAGTTACATTATCTCCCCACCATTGATGCCCTAATTCATGAGCATCTAATTCAAAATCAAAAAAGCCTAAACTTGTCATTGTTTGATGTTCCATTCCACCACCAAACGGCGCCATACAATGACCGTACTTTTCTTTATAAAAAGGATACATACCAAATATATTACACATAAAATTCATGGTAGGTACAATTTTATTTAGCGCTGCTTTTTGAGTAGCCCAAGCTGTATTATAAATCGCATTATCATAAACGAAGTTCTGTATGTAAATAGAATCATTAGTTAAATACTGTGGTTTGGCATACAAGATATATGGTCGATATTTTGCAGTTGCAACAGAAATTAAATAGTAATCAATAGGATATTTAGATTTCCACTCGTAGCGTTTTTTGTTACCAATAGTCACTATGTTTTTTAATAACCCATTTGAACCAACCATGTTTGCAGAATCTGTTGTAGCATAAACCCAAGAAGAATCAATTTTATCTCTTAAATCTTGCTTACACGGAAACCAATGATACGCGCATAAACTTTCGCTTAAACTCCAAGTTACTTGATTCCCCCAAGAACCTGATGTTCCCATATTATAACCGTCTCCAATGGCAGCTGCTCCACCTGTTGGAGCTGTGCCTTTGTAATAAACAATAGCATCAAATAATTGATTTTGAGCAATTGGAGTGCCAGCAGTAGCTAATACCAAACTATCTCTTCTCACGAAATTACGTTTAGCGCCATTTACATATACCGAATCAATCGTATGATTTTGGTGCAAAACAAATGCAAATGAATCTAAACTTGCCGTGATAACTTTAGCAGTACTTTTTACATTACCACTTACAAATAAAGAGTTTCGTTGCACATTAATATTTAAATGATAAAATTTTAAATCATACATGTTCTCTTTAGGAACAGCAGTTAATTGTGCGGTTTTTTTAACCGAAGAATTAATAGCAGCTTGTTTATTAAAACGTTGCGCTTTATGCTCAGCGCAGTAATGTGTTTGTGAAAATGAATTTAGCACCGAAAAAAATGCTAAAGAAAAAGTAAATAATTTTTTCATGTTTTTAGTGTTTTTGAAGTTCGTCAATGACCTTTTACAAACATTGAATATCTAAGCTAAACTATAAATTTGTTAAACACAATATCTTTAGTCGAAAACTATATGAACGGTGATTTTTATATTTAATTTTGTTTAACCTTTGCTCAATTATGAATTTTTTTTGGATTTTTATTTTTAGTATTTATTTTGGTTTGTTAAGCAAAAATAAACTAGTCGCACAATCTGATACATTGCATTTGTATCAGATATATCAATCATTTTCGAATGAAGAAAAAGCTGAGTGGACAGCCTTTGAAAATAATTGGAATTATTTTGATTACAGCGAAATCAAAAAAGCTTTTAAAGTAAAAAAATTAAATTGTAAAAACTGTGAATGTTTATATGCAGATATGTTTATTGAAATAGATAACGATGGGAAAATTTTAATTATTAAATTTTTAAAAGGCAAAAAGTGCGGCATTCCTTGTAATGATGAACTGTTTTTGAATCAGTTTGAAAACTCACTAAAAAAACGAGAATTTAAATCCCTGAAAAACAAGCAATTTATTGCGAGATTTGGTCATATTTTAAAGTGCTAATTTGCAGAAACCTGTTAACTTTGCAATTCAATCATGGTAACATATAACCCTAAAGACTGGTTCACCCTCATTATACAGTTTCACAAAAGTGATACGTTTAGAAGATTATTTTGGTCTTTAGTTAGTATTGGCATTTATGCCGCTGTTATTGTGTATGCAGAAGCGCATTTTCTGCACTTAAGCACTAAAAATCCAACAGTCATGCATTCCATTTTAGGTTTTGTGTTATCAATGCTTTTGGTTTTTAGAACAAACTCGGCCTATGATAGATGGTGGGAAGGCAGGAAAATATGGGGAAGTGTTGTAAATAACTCCAGAAATTTAGCACTTAAACTATCTGCCATGTTAGTTCACGAAAAAGACAAACAGGAGATTAAACATTTAATTACAAATTATGTATTTGCATTTAAAAATCATTTGAGAGGCAAATATGTTCAAGAAGAATTTACCTCAACCGACAATATCAATTTATCTCAATTTGCGGACGCTAATCATAAACCGAATTTAATTGCAAAATCTTTATACGCAAAAATTAATAGTTTGTGCGCAAATAAAGATTTAACTGGCGAACAATTGATTATTTTAAATGACGAGTTAAAATCATTTACAGACAACTGCGGAGCTTGCGAGAGAATTAAAAACACTCCAATTCCCTACTCATACAATATTTTTTTAAAAAAAATGATTTTTTTATACTGCATCAGTTTGCCCATATTTTTTGGTAGCGAATTTGGTTACACAACCGTGGCTATTACCATTATTGTATTATATGTTTTTGCTAGCATTGAATTAATTGCTGAAGAAATTGAAGATCCTTTTGGAGAAGACGATAACGACTTGCCACTGGATGATATTTGCAATAGAATAAAAATAAACTTAAACGAAATTTTAAATTAATATGTACCAAAACGACATTATATTAAGAGCAGCTAAAGGAGAAAAAGTAGAACGTGTGCCTATTTGGTTAATGCGTCAAGCAGGACGTATTTTACCTGAATACAAAGCAACACGCGCTCGTGCTAAAAACTTTATTGAATTTGTAAAAAACCCTGAATTAGCAGCAGAAGTAACTATTCAACCAGTTGATATTTTAGGAGTTGATGCAGCTATTATTTTCTCAGATATCTTAGTAATACCTGAAGCAATGGGCTTGCCTTATCAAATGATTGAAGCTAAAGGACCAAACTTTGAAAAAACTATCAAGTCGCAAAAAGATATTGATGATTTGCGTATTGCAGATGCAGGTGATTTAGATTATGTTATTCAAGCCATTAAACTAGCAAAAAAAGATTTAAATAATCGTGTGCCCTTAATTGGTTTTGCTGGGGCTCCGTGGACCTTGATGGCATACATGGTGGAAGGTAGTGGAAGCAAAACATTTAGTCAAGCAAAAAAATTCTTTTATCAAGAACCCGCGTTGGCACATCAATTATTAGAAAAAATTACGCAAAGCACTATTAACTATTTAAAAGGACAAATAGCCGCTGGAGCTGACATGATCCAGATTTTTGATAGTTGGGCAGGAGTTTTAGGACATGAACAATATTTAGAATTTTCTTTAAAATATATTTCTAAAATTTGTGATGCGATTGAACCACTAGTTCCAGTTACTGTATTTGCAAAAGATGCTCACTTCGCAATGGCTGACATGGCAAAATTAAATTGCAATACCATTGGCTTAGATTGGACTATTAATCCTCAAGATGCTCGAATTATTATAGGTCACGAAAAAACATTACAAGGTAATGCGGACCCCTGCATGTTATATGCTGATGAAAAAACAATTGAAGCCACGGCTCGTAAAATGGTAAATGCATTTGGTAAACAACGTTACATTGCAAATTTAGGTCATGGCTTGTATCCTGATTTAGATAAAAACAAAGTAAAATTCTTTATTGACTGTGTAAAGAGTTTATAAAACAAAAAAGGCTTACAAGTTTTTGTAAGCCTTTTTTAATTCTACATCTTCTCTAACTGATGATTAGTTAATTTACAATTAACCCATTCTCCATCTAAAGTGGCATCATACTTTTTATAAAACTCAATCGCTGGAGTATTCCAGTCTAGTACTTGCCATTCCATACGACGAACATTTTGTTCTTTACTAATCAAAACCACTTTATCAAATAACAATTTCCCAAGTCCTTTACCTCTTTGAGATTCAGTGACAATAATATCTTCTAAAAACAAGCATTTGCCTTTCCATGTACTATATTTATAATAATACAATGCCATTCCTACAATAGTGCCATCCAATAAAGCCACATAAAAATCAAATTGTTTATCTGCACCAAAGCCCCATTCCGTCATTTCGGCAATCGTCACTTCCACTTCATCTGGTGCTTTTTCGTAGGCTGCTAATTCTTTTACTAAAGTTAAAGCAGAAGGAATATCTACTTGAGTCCCTTTTCTAATTTCTATGTTCATATTACTTAGAATACTGTTGTTTTAAAATCACTTTTTGCAAAATACGTTTTACTATGAGCTCTGCTAAAATTTGTTGGAAGTTTTTTTCGGGATGACTTGCTGCCTCTTTTTTTATTTGAAGTTCAGTCACATCTATTCTGTATAATAAATTTTGAAGAGAAGCAGAATCCATTTTCTCAATAATCATCACTGATTTTAATACCTCCTGAAACACATGCTCTAAGTTACTTGATATTATTTTTGGCGCTTCATCTGCAAAGCCACATAATTCAAAATCACGATGCAGTTGAGTTTTAAATTTCTCAAACAAATCAGGTTTTTGTAAATCTTGTATGCGCTCTATTTCCATTCTTTTAGCAACAACCTTTCAACTGGTTTTTTATTAATGATATGCGACTGCACAATTTCAGTAACATCTTCCTTTTTTACTCCCACATAAAAAATACCATCAGGATAAATGGCAATGGTTGGTCCAAAATCACAAATACCCAAACATCCACTTTTATTAGCGCGTGTTTTCAATCCAATATTTAAATTTTTCAATTGCTTTTTAAACTCTGTAACCAACTCCAAACCATGAGCTTCGCCGCAACTTAACTTTTCGGAGCCGGTGCGTTGGTTTGTGCAAACAAAAATATGTATATCAAAAATAGCGGTCATTATTTAATTAACTTTAAACAAAGTTACAGCTAAATTGTAATTAATACATCATGGCTATTATATTAATATCAGGAGGAACAGGTTTAGTTGGGAAAGCATTAACTAAACGTTTAATGACCGAAGGACACGAAGTAAGAATCTTGTCGAGAAATCCTCAATCATCATCGTTGATTAAATCATTTTACTGGAATGTTGAGAAAAATGACATTGACGAAAAAGCATTTGATGGAGTTGAATATATTGTTCATTTAGCGGGTAGTGGCATTGCTGACAAACGTTGGACTGACGAAAGAAAAAAAGACATTATTGATTCGAGAGTAAATAGCATGAAGCTAATTACTGATGTTTTAAAAAAGAAAAATATTCAATTAAAATCGTTTGTTGGAGCAAGTGCCATAGGTATTTATGGCATGATAACTTCAGATAAAATATATTCAGAAACTGATAAAGGCAAGGATGATTTTTTAAATGAATCTTGTCTCCAATGGGAAAATTCATACCAAGAA
>Ga0066412_1000062_pt1 | contig 57507 bp, 54 predicted proteins | sample LakWasMet16_LOW5_2_FD_59499 | JGI IMG/M metagenome (GOLD analysis project Ga0066412, IMG submission 59499) | Freshwater sediment methanotrophic microbial communities from Lake Washington under simulated oxygen tension - Sediment Metagenome 16_LOW5 | ecosystem: Environmental > Aquatic >... | reverse complement strand
GCGCGTCTTCGACGAGAACGTCGCCCGCAGCCCCATGTTCATGACCCAGCTGGGCATGAAGACCGACTACGACAAGTGGGACGACCTCTCCGAGGCCCGCGAGCTGGAGGACTTCGAGCTCGGCGTGAAGCAGCTCGGCGAGCTGAAGCGCACCATCAACTTCGACCTCCTCGACGACCAGGCGAAGGTCAGCTACCGGATGTTCGTGCGTGACGCCGAGCGCTCGATTGAGGGCTGGCGCTGGCGCTACCACAGCTACCCGCTCAACCAGATGTCCGGCCTGCACTCCGACGTGCCGGCCTTCCTCATCAACTTCCACCGCGTGGACAGCGTCGCCGACGCCCGCGCCTACATTGCCCGCCTCCGGGGCATCGCCCCGCTGCTCGACCAGCTGATGGACAAGGCCGAGGTCCGCGCGGCCAAGGGCATCATGCCGCCGAAGTTCGTCTACGGGCTCGTCCTCGACTCCTGTCGCGAGGTGATTGCCGGCGCGCCGTTCGACGCGTCGGGCAAGAAGAGCGCGCTCCTCGAGGACATCGAGGGCAAGGTCGCCGCGCTCAAGGACGCCGACGCCGCCACCAAGGCCTCGCTCCTCGCCGACGCCACCGCCGCGCTCACGGGCGCGGTCCAGCCCGCCTACGGCAAGCTCATCGCCCTGCTGCAGGCGCACGAAAAACGCACGACCACGGACGACGGCGTCTGGAAGCTGCCCGAGGGGGGCGAATTCTATGCCTACCAGCTGCGCGGCTCGACGACGACGCGCCTGACCGCCGCGGAGATCCACGCGCTCGGCCTGCGCGAGGTGGCCCGCATCCACTCCGGCATGGAGGCCATCATGAAACAGGTCGGCTTCAAGGGCGACCTCCAGGCCTTTTTCAAATACATCAAGGAGGACCCGAAGTTCTATTATCCCACCACGCCCGAGGGGAAGGCCGCCTACATGAAGCGCGCCACCGAGATCATCGACACGATGCGCGCGCGGCTCGACGAGTTCTTCATCACCAAGCCCAAGGCGCCGCTCGTCGTGAAGCCGGTCGAGCCGTTCCGCGAGCAGGGCTCGGCGGGCGCGTTCTACGAGCAGCCGGCCCCCGACGGGTCGCGGCCCGGCGCGTATTACGTCAACACGATCGACATGCGCGGCGTGCCGATCTTCGAGATGGAGACCCTCGCGCACCACGAGGCGATCCCCGGCCACCACATGCAGATCGCCATCGCGCAGGAGCTCACGGGCATCCCGCGCTTCCGCAAGTTCGGCGGCAACACGGCCTACGTCGAGGGCTGGGCGCTCTACGCCGAGTATTTCCCGAAGGAGTTCGGGTTCTACCAGGACCCCATGCAGGACTTCGGCCGGCTCTACGACGAGCTGCTGCGCGCCGTGCGCCTCGTGGTGGACACGGGCCTGCACGCCAAGAAATGGACGCGCGAGCAGACGATGGATTATTTCCGGAAAAACACGCCGAACCCCGAGCGCGACATCTTCACCGAGACCAACCGTTACATCGTGTGGCCCGGCCAGGCCACGGCCTACAAGGTCGGCCAGCTCAAGATCCTCGAGCTGCGCGAGCTGGCGAAGAAGGAACTCGGCGCGAGGTTCGACCTCCGCGAATACCACGACCTCGTGCTGAAGGACGGAGCCGTGCCGATGGACCTCCTCGAGGAAAACGTCCGCGCCTGGATCGCACGGAAGAAGGGGTGAGGTTTTCCTGTTTTTAACCGCAAGGAACGCAAAGAGCACAAAGATTGAGGTATGGCTTCTTTGTGTTCTCTGCGTTCTTTGCGGTTAAAGATTGGATTGAATCCGGCGCCGCCAAAACTACCGTCCCCGCACCAGTGACCAATCAGGTTTGGGTCGGATCTGATTTCCGCTAATCTTCCGCATGAAACGTCCCATGAATTCGAGTGAGCCACGGCTGGTGGCATGAACCACCTTAGAAAAGTAAGATGAATATCTTTGAACTTGAGGCGTCCATGGGCGGCGGTTTCCACGACGCGTTGCTGCACTCATATTCGGTCGATTTGACCGCCGGCGTAGCTCGATTTCTCATGGAAGTTTGCGTGGGAAACCCGGCGTCTCCTGACTACGCTTCGCGTGAGGCACGTCGGTTCGGCACTCTAATTTTGTCAGGGCTCGGCCATATTTCCGTAGACCTGCCAGATTTTAGCTACGAGCGTCGAGCGCCGTATTTAATCGATCTCTGCGCACCCGATAATACCGGATCTGATTCTCGCGCTATTGATACTGGGAAGTTCTCAGGCCGCTTCTTTTCATCGTCCACGAATTCATTCATTCATTTTTCGGCAGCATCCGCAGACTTCACATATGAAGAAAAATCCTAACGGGGCGCCAGGACCAATGACTATTGCTGTCGCACGTGTTGCGCCAGTTATGAAGAGCGCTGAAGCAAAGAAGAAGCTGTCATCGGCACAAACGGCAGAACTGCTCGGTGGGTTAAAGGCCCGCTTTGAGAAAAACATGGGCCGGCACAAGGGCTTGGAATGGGCCAAGGTGAATGCCCGGCTGGCGGCCAATGCTGGGAAAATGTGGTCACTCCATGAAATGGAAAAAACCGCCGGCGAGCCGGATGTCGTCGGGCTGGATAAAAAGACAGGCGAATACATCTTCTTTGATTGCTCGCCGGAAAGCCCGGCCGGCCGCACCAGCGTCTGTTACGACCGCGAAGGGCTGGATTCGCGGAAGGAGCATAAACCGAAAAACAACGCCGTGGATATGGCCGCGGGCATGGGCGTCGAGTTGCTGACGGAAGATGAATATTTAAATCTGCAGCAACTGGGGGAATTCGACACGAAGACGTCGAGTTGGGTGAAGACACCCTGCGAAATCAGGAAACTCGGCGGCGCGATCTATGGGGATCGTCGCTACGGCCGCGTCTTCATCGGGCACAACGGAGCGCAGTCTTATTATGGCGCCCGGGGGTTCCGGGGTGTGCTTAAGGTTTGATGCAGGGAAATGATGGTCCCGCCTCCATCAATCCGGCGCTCATGGAGCGCCGCTCCACTCAGGAAGACAGCCGCCGCAGATTGTCGCAGACGATGGCGGCGGCGATGGCGGCGTTGAGGGACTCGGCGCCGCCAAAGCGCGGGATGGTCACGCGCTTGGTGACGAGCGCCGACACGGCCGGCGACAGGCCGCGGCCCTCGCTGCCGACGACGATCACGGCGTCGCGCTCCGGGCGGAGCGTGTGCACGTCGTAGCCGGCGAGATCGCAGCCGAGCACCGGCACCTTCGTGCCGGCGAGCATCTCGGCCAAGGGAGCGGTGTGCACGGTCACGCGGGCGAACGAGCCCATGCTGGCGTTGATGACCTTCTGGGAGAACAGGTCGGCGCAATCGGGCGAGAGCAGCACGCGGTCGAGGGCGAACCAGTCGGCCAGCCGGAGCAGGGTGCCGACGTTCCCGGGGTCCTGGATGCCGTCGAGGGCTAGGGTCAGGCCGCGGTCGAGCCCGCCGGTGGCCAGGTGGGTGCGCCTTATGCCGCCCACGGCCAGCACGGTGGACGGGGTCGGAAAGTGGCTGGCGCGAGACATCTCATCGAGGCTGACCTCCCGCACCCGGGCATCGCCGGCCGGGGCCGGCCAGGCGGGGGTCGCATAGATCTCGAGCAAAGGGAATTTCGCGGCCAGCAGCTCGCCGACGACCTTTTCGCCCTCGATGACGAACAGGCCCGCGGCCTCGCGGTGCTTCTTGTCGCGCAGGTCGCGGAGGCGGGAGAGCTCGGCTTTCGTCAGGGGCACGGGGCGACATGAGCAAGCCGGGGCGCGGTTGGCAAAGCTTTGTGACGGCCGGGTTACGGCCGGGTTAAGAACGCATGATGACACGTTCGCGGTTTGACGGGAGGGAACCGACGAACTGGGATGCGGTCTTGTTCAGCGTTCGGTAAATGTGTGTGTTGCGGCCCGGCCTCCCTCGTGGAGTCCGGGCCGTAGCTTTTGTGGGCTTTTCAAAGGGCGGCAGGCGGGTATGGTGTGGCCATGAAACGTCCCGTGCTCCTGGTCCTGGCCCTGTGCTGCGCCGTGTTGTTCGCCCCCGTCGCCCGGGCGGCGGAGGCGAAGAAGGAAAAGACCCCCGGCCTCGAGCTGGCCACCATGGCCTCCCAGGTGACGGGCATCGCCATCTCGCCGCTGCTGGGTGTCAGCGGGGTCGGGGCCTACCAGTATTTCAAGGCGAGCACGCCCGAGGAGAAGGCGAAGCTGCCGTGGTTTGCGCAGGTCTCGTTCTGGCTGCCGGCGCTGCTGCTGGTGGGAGTGTGTGCGTTCAAGGACACGATCGCCGCGATGGTGCCGCCGGGCATGAAGAAGCCGCTCGATATCGCCGAGACCGTGGAAAACAAGGTCAGCGGCCTCGTGGCGGCCGGTGCGGTGGTCCCCTCGCTGGTCGCGCTGGGTTCCAAGATGATCATGCAATCCTCCGGGCTAGAGCACGCGCCGGTGCTGGCCGGCACCTTCGGCATGCTGCCGCTGGCGGCCTTCGACATGTCGTGGCTGCTGACCATCCTGATGGTGCCGCTGTCAGTCGCGGTGTTCGCGGTTGTCTGGGTGGTGGGCCACGCGATCAACGTCCTCATCCTGATCAGCCCGTGGGGCGGGCTCGACACGGCGCTGAAGGGTATCCGCACCGGCGTGCTCTCGCTCGTGGCGGGCACGGCCGTCCTCGACCCGGTGGTCGGCGCGACGCTGTCGGTTGTCATCATTTTGGTCGCCTACCTGATGGCCGGCTGGGCGTTCCGGCTGATGGTGTTCGGGTCGGTCTTCAGCTGGGACTTCTTCACGTTCCGCCGCACGCGCTTCCAGCTGCTGGCGGACGGCAACAGGCTTTTCACGGCGCGCGACATCGCGGACGCCCCGCTGCGCACCTACGGCCGGCTGCACCAGGAGGCGGACGGGAAATTGCTCTTCAAGTTCCGCCCCTGGCTCGTGATGCCGGAGCGCACCGTCGAGGTGCCGCGCGACGGTCTGGTCGTTGGCAAGGGCGTGTTCTTCTCCGAGGTGCTCGGCTTCGACAAGGAGGCCGACAAGAACGCCACGCTGCTCCTGCTGCCGCCGCGCTATGTCGGCCACGAGGAGATGTTCGCGCGCACCTACCGGATCTCCGGCACGTGCGACGTCGGCCTGCGCAAGGCCTGGAGCTGGCTGCGCGAGGCCTTCGGCTTCGGCGCGAAAAAGGCGCCCGCGGCGGCCTGAGCGATGCTGACCGGAAGTATCCAGGATTGTGCCGCCCACTACGTATCCGGCGAGATGCCGGCGACGGAGCGCGAGAGCTTTGAGGTCGTCCTCGAGTTTCACCAGGAATTGCGGTCACACGTGGCCGGGTTGCAGGAAACCGTGGCCGGGCTGGCCGCGGAGGCGCCGCCGGTCGCACCCCCTGCGGGATTGAAGGCACGCCTGCTCGCCGCCGTGGCCGCGCTGCCGGCGCCGGCGGAACCGGAGGCCCTCGTGGTCACCGACCCGGGCGGGCTGGTGCTGTGGGTCAACCCGGCTTTCACAGCGATGTGCGGTTACTCGCTGGCGGAGCTCAGGGGCCGCAAACCCGGCGAGCTGCTGCAGGGCCCGGCCACCGATGCCGCCGCGGTGCAGCGCATCCGCGAGTCAGTGCAGGCGCGGCGCGCCTGCCGCGAGACGCTGGTCAATTACCACAAGGACGGCAGCCGCTATCGCGCCGAGGTGCGCATCGCCCCGGTGCTGGCCGACGGCGGGGAGCCGCTGTGGTTCGTCGCGAAGGAACGCAAGGTTCCGGAGACGGCGCGGGCCGGCTGAGGGTGGAACCGGCGCTCCGCGCCGGTTCAGCCCGCGCGGAGCGCGGGCTCCACCTCTATTCCAAATCGCGCGGCTTCGACGCGATCGGGCCCGGATATTCGGTGCCGAAGAGCGCGGGGCGCGCCTGCGGCCGCGGGTCGGCCCCCGGGGCGAGGTGCTTGAACACGTCGCCGAAGCGGATCGAGCACTGCAGGCGGCGCTGGCCGTGGGCGTCGATCTTCGGGTTCACCTGGATGACGGCGCCGGTGAACGGCGGGGAATTCTTCATCTTCAGCGCCAGCTTGCGGGTCTCCTCCACCGAGGGCCCGGTGTCCTTGATGAGCGCATCGAGCTTCAGCAGGTCGGCGTAGGTGACCGGGCCCCACAGCCTGCGCCACAGCTCCGGCGAAACCTCGGGGGCGATGATGTTGACGATGCGCTTCATGTCGCCGTCCTGCGACCAGAAGCCGATGATGAGCAGGAACGGCTCGTCGATCTCATACTGGCGGAGGGCGTCGCCGAGGTCGACGGCGGTGCCGTGCTTGACGGCCTTGGGGTTGACGGGGATGGCGCCGTGTGCGCGGTTCGCGGCCGCGGGGATGTCCCAGCGCTGCGTGTAGCTCGCCGGCTTGTAGCCGTCGAAGAAGGTGTCGCGCACCCAGCGCTCGAAGACCAGGCCGTGCGACTGCACCTCCTGCGCGGAACCAAGGGTCAGGGCCGCGGCGCAGGCCGCGAGCAGAAGCCGGAAGCGTCTCATGTTTCGAGGAAGACCCGGAGGGCCTCGAGCTTGGCGGCCCAGTAGGCCTTCATCTTTTCGGCGGCCTCGGGCGTGGTGAGCCGGCCGTGCTGCGGCACCACCGAGCACTTGAGCGGGCCCTTCGGCCAGAAATTCACGCTCACGCTGGTGTCGTCGGGCCAGAGGATGCGGATGGATTTGTGCGGGGTCGCCTTGCGGACGGTGAGCGGGGTGCGCGGCAGCCACTGTTCGCGCAGGGCGGGGTCGCGCCACGCGGCGAAGGCGCGGTCGACGGGCGCGGCCATGGTCTTGGTGACGCTGATCTCGAAGCCGTCCGCCTTCTGGTGCTTCACCTGCAGGCCGCGGGCCTGTTCATAGCCGACGGTCACCATCTGGCCCCACCAGTCTTTCAGGCGGTGTTTCCGGTCGAGCAGCTGGGCGATCTCCCGGTGCGGGAGTTTCCGGGCCCCCGCCTGGTCGAGCAGCGCCAGCCACTGGGCCCAGGTCCGGCCGGTGGCCTTTTTGACCGCGACGGTGGTGATCCCGCCATAATTGCCCGCTGCGCGCTTCATGGATAGGGGCGGTATCTAAGGGTGCACCGGTCCGGTCACAAGGCTGATGACGGGGCCAATCTTTTTGTTTCCGCTCCGCGTCGAAACTGCTAGGCATGGAGGCATGAGCGAAGACAACGCACCCAAGCTCCGCCTGAAACCCAAGCTGGCTGCCGACCCGTCCGCTGCTCAATCCGAACCCGCCGCGCCGGCCGAGGCTGCGCCCTCCGCTCCGGCGGAACCGGTGGCGGAAGCCGCCCCGGCGGTCCGGCTCAAGCCCCGCCTGGCGCCCGCGCCGGTCCAGGAAGAAACCGCGGCTGCCGCGCCCGAACCCGAGGCGGCGCCGGCGCCCCTGCCGGAACCCGAGCCCGCCGCCGTCCTGCCGCCGCCCGAGCCCGTGGCCCCGCCGCCGGCCCCGGTCGAGGCCGCGGTGGAAAAACCGAAATTCAGCCTGAAGCCGAAAACCGCGGCCGCCGCGCCGGTTGAGGCCTCCCCGGCGCCTGCCGCCGAGCCGCCGATGGTCGAGGCTCCGCCAGCGTTTCCGCCCCCGGCCTTTCCGCCGGCGCCCGAAAGCGCCGCTCCGGCCGTCGGTCCGTCGCCGTTTCCGCCCCCGGCGGGAGCCACGCCCTTTCCACCCCCGCCGCCGGCCGGTGGGGTGTTCCCGCCCCCGGCCGCGGGCAAGTTTCCGCCCGGCGCCCCGGGCAAGAAGAAAGCCGCCGCCGGCGGTTCGAAGAAAAAGCTCATTTTCATCGGTGGTGGTGTCCTCGTCCTGGTGCTCGTGCTCGCCGGGGGTTTCCTCTTCACCGGCGGCAAGCCCGAGGCCCCGGCCCCGGTGGTGAAAGCCACCCCGCCGCCGGCCGCGACTCCGGTGGAGACCACGCCGGCCGCCCAGCCGGAACCGGTGGCCGCCGCTCCGGCCCCGGCGCCGGTTGAGACCAAGCCCGTCGAGAAACCCGCCCCCGCGGTCGTGGTGGCCGAGCCCGTCGTCGAGGCCCCGGTTGTGCCCGAACCCCCGCCGCCCCCGCCGCCGCCGAGCGCCCAGTTCAAGGCGTGGGTCGACGGGCTCAAGATCGGCGGCGTCAGCGTGCGGGCGGGTAGGCCGCCCCGCATGATCGTCGAGAAGACGACCTATGATGTCGGCGATCTCGTGAATCCCACCTTGGGCATCACCTTCGAGGGCTACAATGCCACGACCCGCCTCGTGACCTTCAAGGACAAGACGGGCGCCACGGTTGAGCGGCGCGACCGCCAGTAGCCGGCCCGCGGCTGACCGCGTTCAGCTCGCGGCCAGCACGGACTTGATGCCGCGCAGCAGCTCGGGGTCGGTCGCGATGCCGAGGATGCCGTTCACCACGAACTGCACGCCCATGCACATGATGAGGAAGCCCATGATCTTCGTCATGGCGTTCACGCCGACCGGCCCGATGAACTGCACCATGCGGCTCGACAGCCGCAGGACCACGTAGGTCAGCAGCGCGACGCAGACGATGCCGGCGATGATCGCCGCGTAGTCGACCCAGTCCGTGGCCAGCGAGGTGAAACCCAGCGTGACGGCGATCGAGCCGGGGCCGCTGAGCATCGGCATGGCGAGCGGCGAAAAGGAAATGTCCGGCTTTTTCAGGGCGGCCGCGCGCTCGGCCTCGTCCTCGGGCTTGGTGGATGTCTTGTGCACCAGCAGCATGTCCATGCCGATGCCGGTGAGCAAAATGCCGCCGGCGATGCGCAGGCCGGGGATCGAGATCCCGAAGAAATTCATGATGAAGGTGCCGCCAATGAGGAAGCTCACGAGGATGGCCACCATGTAGAAGCAACCCTTGCGGGCCTGCTCGCGCCGGCGCGCCTCGCTGTCGCCCGCCGTGATGGCGAGGAAGGTCGGCCCGGCCGAGAGCGGGTTGATGATGGGCAGCAGGCCGATGAACGTGCCGAGGAAAATCGCCCAGAGGTGCGAGACGTTGGACATCGGCCGCAGTCAAAACGGGCGTTTCGCGCTTGGCGAGCCGGGTTTATGACAAAGGTGTCCGCGGCCGGCCGGTCCTACCACGTGTCCACCGGGCCCTTCGGCACGGGGATGGACTCGCGGCGCAGCACGGCCGGGTCGTCGGGATCGAGCATGAAGGAGGCGACCATGGCGCCGGGACGGTAACGCGCCTGCAGTTCGCCCTGCCCGTCAAGGAAGGGCTGGCGCCATTTCTCGTAGGCGGTGAGCAGCGCCTCGAACTCGGCGCGGGTGCCGAACTGCGTGATGCCCTTCTTGAACTCCTTGGCCGGACCGAAGCGCTTGGCATACCACGCCGCCGGCTTGCGGAAGAGCCGGCAGCCGAAGTCCTCGCCGTAGAAGCCGATCATCAGCTCGAGGTGGCGGCGCATGACGGTGACGCGCTCGGCGTAGCCGGCCTCGGGCCGGAGCTCGCCGGTCTGCAGGTAGTGCTGCGTGTCGCGGAAGATCCAGGGATTGTAGAACGCGCCCCGGCCGATGCTCACGCCGGCGCAGCCGGTCTCGTTGATCATATGCTTCGCGGCCTCGGGGGTGGTGACGTCGCCGTTGCCGATGACGGGGATTTTTTTGACGGCCTGCACGACGGCGCGGATGCCGGCGAGGTTGACGGTGCCACTGAAGCCCTGGGCGCGCGTGCGCCCGTGGACGAAGATGGCGGCGACGCCGGTGTCCTCGAGCACGCGGGCGAGGTCGGGGGCGGTGATGTTGTTCTCGTCCCAGCCGAGGCGCATCTTGGCGGTGATGGGGATCTTCACGGCGTCGATCATGCCGCGCACCAGCTTCGCCGTCTTGTCGAGCTCGGTCATCATCGCCGAGCCGCCGCCGATGCCGGTGACCTTCTTCACCGGGCAGCCCATGTTGATGTCGACCGAGGCGATGCCCATGGACTCGACCATCGCGGCGGCGTCGCGCATCTCCTCCGGCACGGCGCCGAAGAGCTGGACGGCGAGGCGCTTCTCGGCCGGGCAGGTGGCGACCATTTGCAGGGCGCGCTTGTTTTTCTCGAGGAGCGAGCGGGCGTTGACCAGGTCGGTCGTGGTCCAGTCCACGCCGCCGATCTCACGCACCGTGAGCCGGAAGGGCAGGTTGGTATAGCCCGCCAGCGGCGACAGGAAGAGGTTGGAAGTAAGCTCGTAGGGCCCGATGCGCATGGGCGGGAGAAATCAGCGCGCGGCCACGGCGCGTTTCATCCGGGCGAGGGCCTCGGTGAGCGTGGCGCGGGGGCAGCCGAAGTTCAGCCGGACGTGCGAGCCGCGCGGCGCACCGAAGTAGGCGCCGTCGCTCAGGCCGACGCCGTGCGCCTCGAAGTGGGCGATGGGGTCCGGGAGCTCCAGCGCGGAGACGTTGAGCCAGGCGAGGTAGGTCGCCTCGATCGGGGCCTCGACGGTCACGCCCGGCAGTTCGCGGGCGACGAAACCGAGCAGGAGGTCGCGGTTGCCGCGCAGGTAGGCCAGCAGCGCCTGCCGCCACGGCTCGCTGTCGCGGTAGGCCGCCTCGCAGGCGACGTAGCCCAGGCCGGTGACCTCGGCCATGACACCGGCGGCGGCGCGGTGAAACCGGGCGCGGAGCTGTGCGTCCGGGATGATGGCCATCGAGGTGCCCATGCCGGGGACGTTGTAGGTCTTGCTCGGCGCCATGAGCGTGATCGTGCGCCGGGCGACCTCTTCACCGAGGAGTGCCGTGGGGATGTGCGGCAGGTCGTCGAGGATGAGGTCGCAATGGATCTCGTCGGAGCAGAGCAGGAGGTCGTGCCGCACGCAGAACTCGCCGAGCTTCACGAGCTCATCGCGCCGCCAGACGCGGGCGACCGGGTTGTGCGGGTTGCAGAGGTAGAAAAGCCTCGTCTTCGGCGTGACGGCTTTTTCCAGCGCGTCCCAGTCGATCTCCCAGCGGCGGTTGGCGGCATCGAGGCGGAAGGGAACCTGCGTCGAGATGCGGCCGCTGTTCTTCGGCGCGCTCATGAACGGCGGATAAACGGGCGTGAGAGTCAGGATTTCCTCGCCCGGCTGGGCGAAGGCCTGGGCGGTGAGGTTGAGGCCGACCACCAGGCCCGGCAGCCAGACGATCCAGGCGGGGTCGATCTTCCAGCCGTAGCGTTGCGCCGCCGCGTCGACGAAGGCGTCGACTGACGACTTCACCGGCCGGGCGTAGCCGAACATCCCCGTGGCCACGCGCGCCTGGAGCGCGGCGATGATGGCGGGGGACGACTTGAAATCCATGTCGGCCACCCACAGCGGCAGGATGTCGCGGCCGGCGTATTTCTGCCATTTCTGCGAATCGGTGCCGCGGCGCTCGATGACGGTGTCGAAGTCGAAAGTCATTGGATAAGGCGCAATAGAAGCCACGGGCCACCGCGAAGCCACGGAAAAAAGACCGGCGTGACGGAGTTTCCCGGGGGAGCGTCACACGGCGGGGCAATCCGGCACGGCGGCTGTGCCGGGGGAGCGGACTAAGTGACGGCATTGCGGCGGGTTGCGCCGCGGCACCGGCCGGCATGCGCGATGCACAAGGCTGGCACACAGTTCAACCAAACCAACCAACAGGAAACTCATCCCATGTATCGCCTCATCCGTTACAGCCAGCCCTTCGCCACCAGTGCCTACCGTTCGCCCTGGACCGGCTTCGACCGTGAAATCAGTTCTCTCTTTGCCTCCGCCCTGGCCGACCAGGCGCCGGACGCGATGCGCTCCATCCCCGTGAGCGTGCACGAGGACAAGGACACTCTGCAGGTCAGCGCCGAGCTGCCGGGCGTCGACCGCGCCGACATCAGCCTCGAGCTGCTCGACGACACGGTCAGCCTCACCGCGACGCGCAAGCAGGGCGAGCAGGTGCTGAACTTCGAGCGCAGCTTCAGCCTGCCCTACGCGGTGCAGACCGACAAGGTGACCGCGGCCTACGAGAACGGCATCCTCCGGCTCACGCTCCCCAAGGCGGAGGCCGCGAAGCCGCGCAAGATCGCCATCAACTGAAGTCTTTTGGGTAAAACTCCCCGCAGTGGGGAACGTGTGTGCAGCCGCCGGGCGCAGCAATGCGCCCGGCGGCTTTATTTTTGCCCGTAACCATGGCTGGCACGGGACAAGCTTATGACATGGGGTTGCCGGTGGCTTAGGGGTAGGTCACCGGTGGCAAGTCCGCCCCGTGCGGACATGATCGCCGGGAGCCGCCTAGCGGCCCCGGCGATTTTATTTTGCCCGCCGCGAAAGGCGCCGCGGAAAAATAATGGCCGGTTGGGCGGACACCTGTTTATATCGCGGCATGTTCGCCGCCTTAAATCCCGCCCTGCTGGTGCTGCCGGGGATGATCGCCCTGGTCGTGCTGGTCATCTGGGCGGCCAAGGTGCACGCACGGAAGACCCGGGAGATGCTGCATGCCTTCGCGCAACGCGCCGGCCTGCGCATTCAGGAGCAGACGATCCTTGGCTACACCTCGGTCCAAAGCCTGGAGGGCGAGCAAGCGGGCCGGACCGTCCGCTACTGGACCTATGCGACCGGCAGCGGCAAATCGCGCACGACCTGGGCCGCGGTGGCCGTGCGGCCGCGCGCGGAGGCCGGGCTGCAGTTTGATCTCACGCGCCAGAATCTCGGCTCGAAAATCATGGAGATGTTCGGGGTGAAGGAAATCAAGGTGGGCGACCCGGCCTTCGACGCGGCGTGGTTCGTGCGGACCAACCAGCCGGATTTCCTGGCCGCGGCGCTGGTGCCCTCGATCCGGGCGCGGCTCATGGCCGAGCCCCCGGGCCACTGGGGCGCGCGCTACAAGCTGGAGAACGGGCTCGTGCAATATGTCGAGCAGGGCCACCTGTCGTCCGCGGAGGTGCTCGCGCGGCTGGAGCGGCAGCTGCCGCTCCTCCACGAGCTGGCTGACGTGGTCGAGGTGTTCGCCGGCCCGGGCCGTTGAGGGCGGATCACTCCGGCTTGCGGTTCTGCGGGATCAGCACCGAGGCGAGGATCGAGCCGGCCAGGACGGTGCCGATGATGCCGAGCGAGATGCGGATATCGATCGGGTAGTAGTGCGAGATGATCATCTTCACGCCGACGAAGCAGAGGATGACGGCGAGGCCGATGTTGAGGTAGCGGAACAGCTGCATGATGCCGGCCACGGCGAAGTAGAGCGAGCGCAGGCCGAGGATCGCAAAGATGTTCGACGTGAAGACGATGAACTCGTTGCGCGTGATCGCGATCACGGCGGGGATCGAGTCGAGCGCGAACATCACGTCGGTCGTCTCGACGATGAGCAGCACGAGGAACATCGGCGTGGCGTGCAGCCGGCCGCCAACCCGGGTGAAGAAATGGCCGCCCTCGAAGTGGCTCGTGACGGGGATGAACTTGCGCGCGAGCTTCACCGCCGGGTTTTTCTCCGGCTCGAAGCCGTCCTCCTTCTTCGGCAGGGCCAGCTTGATGCCGGTGTAGACGAGGAACGCGCCGAAGACGTAGATGATCCAGTGGAAGGCGTTGATCAGGCTGATGCCGGCGAAGATGAAGAGCGCCCGCATGATCACGGCGCCGAGGATGCCCCAGAACAGCACGCGGTGCTGGTGCTTCGGCTCCACGCGAAAATACTGGAAGATGACGATGAAGACGAAGACGTTGTCCACGCTCAGGCACATCTCGACGATGTAGCCGGTGAAGAACTCCAGCGCCGGCCGGCTCGTGGCCGTGTCGGGCATCTTGAGCGCGATCAGGAGGTTGAAGGCCATCGCCAGGCCGAACCAGACGGCGCACCAGGCAAGGGCCTCCTTGAGCGACACGACGTGGGCCTTGCGGTTGAACACCCCGAGGTCGAGGGCGAGCATGAGCGCGACAAAGGCGAGAAAACCGACCCACGCCCACCAGGGCATGGAGCTGAACATGGCGATAAGGGGGAGCATGTGCGCGGGCAGTCTGGGCGGACCGGCTTCCCCGGGGCAAGCGGGGAGTAGGTGGAATGGGCGGGGCTTGTTTCCAGCCGGGGGCCCGGCCTGCGAAAACTTTGACAAGCCGGGGCCGGGCGGTTGATTGGCCCCAGACCATGAAATCGCTCCGTTATCTGCTGTTTTTCGCCAGCCTCGCCGCCGCCGCGCTCGCGCAGGAAGCCGGGACCCCGGCCGCCGCGACCGGCGCGGATGCGGCCACCCAGGCCGCCGCCGTCGTCGCCTCGGGCTCTGTCCCGGCGCCGGCCGCGCCGGATTTCCTCGAGCACCTCGTGGACCAGCTGCTGGCGGCCTTCGACATCCGCAGCAGCGGCAACACGATCACACACTACGCCATCGCGCTGCTGATCACGCTCATCGCCTACGTGCTCCGCCGGGTGGTGACCACGTTCATCTTCGCTTTCTTCAAGCGCCTCGCCTCCCGCACGGAGACGACGCTGGACGACAAGCTGTTCCCGGCGCTGGAGGGCCCGGTGAAGGCGGCCATCATCGTGCTCGGCGCCGTGGCCTCGCTCAAGGTCCTGAAGTTTCCGCCGGTGGCGGACCAGACCCTCGGCTACGCCTACACCGCGGCGTTCTCGCTGGTGCTCTTCTGGGGTTTCCTGCGCGCCTTCGACACCGTCCTCGACCACCTGCAGGAGATCGCTCACGAAAAGCACCTCGGACTGGCGCCGTTCATGCCGTGGATCAAGAAGTCGCTGCTCACGATCGTCTTCATCTTCGGCGTGCTGATGATCGCGCAGAGCCTCGGCGCCGACGTGAAGGCGTTCCTTGCCGGCCTCGGCATCGGCGGCCTGGCCTTCGCCCTCGCGGCGCAGGACACCATCGCCAACATCTTCGGCTCGGTCGTGGTGGCCATCGACCAGCCCTTCAAGATCGGGGAGACGATCCGCCTCGCCGGCCACACGGGCACGGTCGAGGACATCGGCCTGCGCTCCACCAAGCTCCGGCTGGTGGACCGCTCGCTCATGGTCATCCCGAACAAGACCGTGGCCGCCGAGGCGATCACCAACCTCTCGCGTTTCACCGCCCGCCGCGTCGAGCAGGTCTTCGGCCTCACCTACGACGCCACGCCGGCGCAGATCGAGGCGGTCGTCACGGAGATCCGCCGCCTCATCGACGCGGAGCCCGAGGTCAGCGCCGCCGACACCCACGTCTGGTTCCGCGACCTGAATACCTCTTCGCTCGACCTGTGGGTGGTCTATGTGACGAAGGATCCGGATTTCACGAAGCACATGGCGCTGCGCCAGCGGCTGAACCTGGCGATCATGCGCGCGATCGAGGCCCGCGGCCTGTCGTTCGCCTTCCCGACGCAGACCGTGCACTCGGTGGTGAAGGACAAAAAAGCGTAGGTTTGATTTTTGGAAGCGGGGTGAGGGCACCCCGCCTCCACCGGGAAATCCTCAATCCAGCGTCTGCCGGTAGCGCTTCACACCGATGGCCATCGCCACGACGAGGAAGAGCAGCAGCGGCCAGATCTCGGGGGCGATCTCGAGCGGGCCGTTGCCCTTGAGCAGGATGCCGCGCGCGATGCGCAGGAAGTGGGTGTTGGGCAGGACGCTGCCGAGCCATTGCGCCCACTCCGGCATGCCGCGGAACGGGAACATGAAGCCGGAGAGCAGAATCGACGGCAGGAAGAAGAAGAACGCCATCTGCACCGCCTGCAGCTGGTTCTTGGCCAGCGTGGAGAACGTGATGCCGACGGCCAGGTTGGCCGCGATGAAGAGCAGGGCCACCGCATAGAGCAGCGGCAGGCTGCCGATCATCGGCACCTCGAAGATGTAGCGGGCGGCGAGCAGGATCAGCGTGAGCTGGATGTAGCCGACGGCGATGTAGGGCAGGATCTTCCCGCTCATCACCTCGACGGGCCGCACCGGCGTGGCGAGCAGGTTCTCCATCGTGCCGCGCTCGCGCTCGCGCGTGATGGCCAGGGCCGTGATGACGACCATCGTCATCGTGAGCACGACGCCCATCAGGCCCGGCACGACATTGTATTGGGTGATGTTCTCCGGGTTGTAATGCGCGTGGAGCGCGAATTCCACCGGGCCGTCCGTGCCGCGCAGGCGCGCGACGGGGCCGGGCAGGTCGCGGGCGAAAACGCTGGCGGCGATGACACGCGCCGCGGCGACCGCGGGCCCGGTGGCCGCGGGGTCGGTGGCGTCGGCCTCGATCAGCACGCGCGGGCGCTCGCCGCGCAGGAGGCGGCGCGAGAAGTCCTCCGGGATGTTGATGACGAACTGCACCTCGCCGAGCTGGAGGAGGTCGTGTGCCTCGGCCTCGGTGGTGGCCTCGCGCACCAGGGTGAAGTAGCCGCTGGTCTTCAGCGCCGCGACCAGCGTGCGCGCAAACGGCCCCTGGTCGGCGGCGCGGATCGCCGTGGGCAGGTGCTTCGGGTCCGAGTTGATGGCGAAGCCGAACAGCGTCAGCTGCATCAGCGGGATGCCGACCATCATCGCGAACGTCACGCGGTCGCGCTTCATCTGGATGAACTCCTTGAGCACGATGGCCCAGAAACGGTGGAAGCTGAAGCGGGACATGGTCAGGCGAAGTTGTCGCGGGCGCGGTCCATCAGGGAGATGAACACGTCCTCGAGGCTGGAGGGGATCGGCCGGCGTTCGTGGCCGGACGCGGGCAGCGCGGCGAGGGCGGCCTCGAGCCGGGGCGCGTCATGCCCGCTCACGTGCAGGGTGTTGCCAAAGGGCACGACCTGCTCGACGCCGGGCTGGCCGAGGAGTTTTTCCGCGAGGGCCAGCAGGTTCTGGCCGGTGAATTCCCAGGTGCTGAGCTTGGCGGCGGCCACGACCTCGCCGACCGTGCCGCGGGTGAGCAGCTTGCCGTAGGCGAGGTAGGCGAGCCGGTGGCAGCGCTCGGCCTCGTCCATGTAGTGGGTCGTGATGAGCACCGTAAGGCCGCCGGCGGCGAGCCGGTGGATCTGGTCCCAGAATTCGCGCCGCGCCTTCGGGTCCACGCCGGCGGTCGGTTCGTCGAGCAGGAGCAGCTTGGGCGAGTGGATGAGGCAGGCGGCGAGGGCGAGGCGCTGCTTCCAGCCGCCGGAAAGCTCGCCGGCCAGCTGGTGGCTGCGGTTGGCCAGACCGAGCTGTTCCAGGCTGCGTTGCACGGCGGCCGCGCGGTCGGGCACGGCGTAGACGCGGGCGATGAAGTCGAGGTTCTCGCGGATGGTGAGGTCCTCGTAGAAACTGAATTTCTGCGTCATGTAGCCGACCTCGCGCTTGATCGCGGCCTGCTGCGTCAGCACGTCGAGGCCGAGGCAGGTGCCGCTGCCGCCGTCGGGCGTCAGGAGGCCGCAGAGCATGCGGATGAACGTCGTCTTGCCCGAGCCGTTGGGCCCGAGGAAGCCGTAGATCTCGCCGCGGCGGACCTGCAGGCCGACGTCGTTCACGACGGTCTTGGGCCCGAAGCGCTTGGTGACGCCGGTGACGTCGATGACGAGGTCCTCTGGCATCGGGCTTATTTCGCGGGGGTCACGTCCACCGGCTGGCCGGGATGGAGGTCGGCGGCGGCCGGGTCGAAGACAGCCTCCACCATGAAGACTAGCTTGGCCCGGTTCTCCCGGTTGTAGAGGACCGGCGGGGTGTATTCGGGCTTGGGCGACAGGTAGCTGATGCGCGCGTCGAGCGGTGCCTTGCCTGTAACGGCCACCTTCACCGCCTGGCCGGCCTTGAGCGCGGCGAAGCCGGCCTCGGGGACGAAGAAGCGCACCTTGAGGTTGGCGGGCGGCAGCAGTGAGACGACCGGCTGGCCAGCGGCGACGAACTCGCCCTCGCGGAACAGCGTGTCGTAAACGAGCGCCGACGCCGGGGCGGAACGGTTTTTCTGGGCGACACTCCAGCCGGCGCGGTCGAGGGCGGCCTGGGCGGCGCCCGCCTCGGCCTCGGCGGCGGCGATGACGTCGGCGCGGCCGCCGAGCCGGGCGGTGTCCAGCTGGGCGGCGATTTCCGCCACTTGCCTGGTGTTGGCCTCGTGGTTCAGGCGGACACGGTCGAAGTCGCCGTCGGAGAGCACCGTCGTCTCATGGAGCTTGGTGGCGCGCTGGAGTTCCAGGGCGGAGAGCTCGGCGGCGGCGCGGGCCTGGGCGAGACGGGCGTCGAGGGCCGCGAGCTCGGAGGGGCGCAAACCCTTCCGCAGGTCGGCGAGGCGGGCCTGGGCCGAGCGCAGTCGCTCGGCGGCCTCGCGCATGGTCGAGACCTCGGCACTCTGCTCGAGGGCGAAGAGCGGGGCGCCGGCCTCGACGCGGGCGCCGCGGGTGACGGCGAGGCGCTCGAGCTGGCCGGCCAGCGGGGCGGCGACGTAGACGAACTCGCCCTCCAGGTAACCTTGGTAGGCGGCTGGTTCGCGGCGCGCGCAGGCGCCGAGGAGGAGGGCCGCGAGGGCGGCGAGCGCGATCTTAGCGGGGGAATAGTTTTTCATGTTCTTGGCGGCCGGCGGGGGTGAGCAGCCCGGCGAAAAAGAGCTCGATGGCGCGCGGCAGGATCTCGCGCGGGGTGAGGCCCAGCCGGTCCATCGTGGCGGGGGTGAGCAGGCCGTGCATGGCCTGCAGGAAAAAGGTGACGGCGAAATCCGTGCGCAGGTCGTTGCGGACGTAGCCGGCCAGCTGGCCTTCCTCGATGAAGCGCCCGAAGACGTAGGGGATGTTTTCCTCCCGCATCCTGACCACCATCTGGTAAACGTCCGGGGCGAAGCGCTGGAGGTCGCGCAGGAGACGGGGATTCATGCGCGTCATCCGCTCCGCCATGCCCTCGGCGAAGCCGCGCAGTTTCTCGGCGAAGTTGAGCTGCCGGTTGGCGATCAGCACGTCGGCGGAGGCGCGAACCTCGCGGCCGAGGTCCTCGATCACGGCGCGGACGAGGGCCTCCTTGCTGGCGAAATGCACGTAGAGCGTCTTTTTGCTCATGCCCAGCTCGGCGGCGAGTTCGTCCATCGTGCACTGGCTGTAACCGTGCGAAAAGAAATGGGCGCGGGCCTGGCGCACGATGCGGGTCAGCGCCGGATTCTCGGCGGGCGGAGCGGGATTGATGGAAGGGGAGGAGAGACGCATAAACCTGAGGAAACTTTAAAAGTATTTATAGTTTCCACGGTCAAGAGGCTTTTTATCGGTGTGACGGTTGCCTTGTGCCGGTTGGCCTCTAGCGTATTTGTATGCCTGTGCAGGCCAGCAACTTTAAGGCGGAGGTTTCGACCCTGTTGTCGAACAAGGATTTTCCCGGCCTCAAGGCCAAGCTGGCGCCCTGGCTCCCGGCTGACGTCGCGCCGTTGCTGGCCGAGCTGCCGGTGGAGCAACTGGCGGCGCTGTTTCGCGGCTGCTCCAAGGAATTGTCCGCGGCGGTCTTCTCCTACATCGAGCCCGGCGCCCGGACCAAGCTGCTCAAGACGCTCACCCAGCCGCAAGTGGCCGCCCTGCTCAACGAGCTGCCGCCCGATGATCGCACGGCCTTCCTCAACGGGCTGCCGCTCGACCTCGCGATGCAGATGCTGTCGCTGCTTTCCCCTGAGGAGCGCAGGGTCGCCCAGGAGCTGATGGCCTACCCGGAGCACAGCGTCGGCCGGATGATGACCCTCGATTATGTCGCCGTGCGGCCGGAGTGGACCGTGCGCGACGCGCTGGCCTACATCCGCACGCACGGCTTTGACCGCGAGACGCTGAACATGGTCTACGTGACGGACGAGTCCGGCGTGCTGCTCGACGACGTCCGCGTGCGCCGCTTCCTGCTCGCGGACCCGGAAACGAAGGTCGGCGCGCTGATGGACGGCAACTACGCCACGCTCGCCCCGGCCGATGACCGGGAGAAGGCGCTGCAGGTTTTCCGCAAATATGACCGCGTGGCCCTGCCGGTGACCAATGCCGAGCAGAGGCTGATTGGCATCGTCACCGCGGACGACATGCTCGACGTGGCCTCCGAGGAAGCGACCGAGGACATCCAGAAGCTCGGCGGCAGCGAGGCGCTCGACGAGCCCTACACGACCATCGCCCTGGGCAAGATGGTGAAGAAACGCGCCGGCTGGCTGGTGGTGCTGTTTCTCGGCGAGATGCTGACGGCGACGGCGATGAGTTATTTCGAGGACGAGATCGCGAAGGCCGTGGTGCTCGCGCTGTTCGTGCCGCTGATCATCAGCTCGGGCGGCAACGCCGGCTCGCAGGCCGCCACCCTGGTCATCCGCGCGCTGGCGCTCGGCGAGTTCAAGCTGCGCGACTGGTGGCGGGTGATGCGGCGCGAGCTCGCCGCCGGCCTGATGCTCGGCGTGATCCTCGGCAGCATCGGCTTCCTGCGCATCGTCATCTGGGCGCAGTTCAGCGACATCTACGGCGAGCACTACCTGCTCGTCGCCTGGACGGTCGGGGCGTCGCTGGTCGGCATCGTGCTCTGGGGTTCGCTGATGGGCTCGATGCTGCCGCTGGTGCTCAAGAAGCTAGGCTTTGATCCCGCGACCTCGAGCGCGCCGTTCGTCGCGACGCTGGTGGACGTGACGGGCCTGGTGATTTATTTCACCGTGGCGTTCTTCATCCTCCGCGGGACGCTGCTGTGAGCGGCCAGTCACCACGGCCGGTCCTGCTCTACGACGGCACCTGCGGCCTCTGCAACTGGTGCGTGCGCCGGTTGCTCGCCACCGACCCGGCCGGCCGGTTGCACTACGCACCGCTGCAAGGCGGGCCCGCGCAGGCCTATTTGCGGGCGCGGGGGTTGCCGACCGAAGATTTCGATTCGCTGGTTTTTGTCCGGGACTGGGCGCATCCCGGGGACCACGCGCCGCTGCTCCGGACCGATGGTGCGCTGGCGGCCGCCGCCGAGGTCGGCGGGATCTGGCGGCTGGTGACCTGGCTGCGGGTGCTGCCGGGCTGGTTGCGCGATCCGGCCTACAAGCTGGTGGCGCGGTTTCGCTACACGCTCTTCGGCGAATACCGGCCGAGCCCGCTGCCGGATCCGGCGTGGGCGGAGCGGTTTTTATAGGTCCAATAGGTCGTATAGGACCTATGGGGTCAGAAACAAAAAGGCCGGACGAGTGTCCGGCCTTCGAAAGATTGCTGTGAGCGATGCTTACTCGCGGCCGTAGCCACCGCCGCCGCCGCGTTCACCGCGGTCGCCGCCGCCGCGATAGCCGCCGCCACCGCCACCGCCACCGCGACCGCCGCGATAGCCGCCGCCGCCACCACGACCGCCCCGGCCACCGCCGAAGCCACCGCGATCACCGCGATCGCCACCACCACGGAAACCGCCACCGCCACCCGGCGGGCGCTCCTCGCGCGGACGCGCGATGTTCACCGCCAGGGCGCGGCCTTCCAGCTGGTGGCCGTGAAACTTCTCGACGCCTTTCTGGGCCTCCTCGCCGTTCGCCATCGTGACAAACGCGAAACCACGGGAACGGCCGGTGAACTTGTCGAAGATGATCTCGACGACACTGACGGTGCCGACCTCGCCGAAGAGGGCCTCGAGGTCCTGGGCGGTGGTGGCGAAGGGGAGGTTCCCCACGTAGAGCTTGCTGTTTTCTGACATGTGATGATGAGAGCTGATGCTGTCGCCTTACCGCCCGTCCCCGAAAATCCGGATTTCAAATCATCACTGAACACGGTCGCTCACCTGACAATTTTCCGTAGCGATAGAATCTAACAAACAACCAACCCAACGCCGGTCAGGCTGGCCCGGGGGCCATTTTTGGCAAGCGCTTATTGGGTCGCCGCCGCGCGCGGGCCGGGCGGAATTTCGCGGGGGTTTCACCCCAGCCGGAAAATATTTCGTGCACTGAAATGCGTTGCGCGTAGCTTGGGCCGTTCATGACCGCCGCACGCGAGGCCGACCCGGCCAACCCCGCCGCCCCATCCGACAACCGGATGCTGGTCCGGCGGTTGTTCGGCCTCGCCTGGCGCTACCGGCTGCACTGCCTGCGGGTGCTCGGCATCCAGCTGGTGCTGCTCACGCTCGGCATCGGCGGCCTCAGCTTCACCGGCCTCGGCATCGACTACATCCGGCACAAGCTGGACGGCACGCCGCTCGGCGCCAACCCGCTGCACCTGACCCTGCCGGACGGCTGGCCGCCGCTCCATGTGCTCGCCCTGCTCGCCGGGCTGATCCTGCTCTTCGCGCTCGTCCGCGCGGTGCTCAACTACGTCTACGCCGTCTCGGTCAACCGGCTCGTGCAGCAGAAGCTCGTCGTGGACCTGCGCGGCGAGGTCTACGACAAGCTGCAGCGCCTGAGCTTCCGCTTCTTCGACGCCAACAGCACCGGCTCGATCATCACGCGCGTGACCGGCGACGTGCAGTCCGTGCGCATGTTTGTGGACCAGGTCCTGATCCAGAGCGTGATCATGGCAATCTCGCTCACCGCCTACATCATCTACATGGCGAGCCTGAGCCCGACGCTGACCGTCGCCTGCCTCGCCACGACACCCATCCTCTGGTTCATGTCGGCGGCCTTCTCGCGCAAGATCCAGCCGGCCTACGCGCACAACCGCACGCTGGTGGAGAAGATGGTGCAGCTGCTGGCCGAGAGCGTCATGGGCGCCGCGGTCACCAAGGGCTTCGGCCGCGAGGCCGAGGCGCGCGCCCGGTTCGACGCCGCGAACCAGGCCTGCTTCGACCAGCAGCGCAGCATCTTCTGGCGCGTGAGCCTCTTCTCCCCGTCCGTCGGCTTCCTCACCCGCGTCAACATGATGGTGCTGCTCGGCTACGGCGGCTGGCTCGTGGCGCATGACCGGCTGCCGCTCGGCACCGGCCTCGTGGTCTTCGCCGGCCTGCTCGAGCAGTTCTCCGGCCAGGTGAACAACGTGGCCACCATCGTGAACAGCGTGCAGCAGTCGCTCATCGGCGCGCGCCGCGTGTTCGAGATCCTCGACGCGCCGGTCGAGGTGAAGAACGCGCCGGACGCGGTCCGCCGGCCGAAACTCGACGGGGCCGTGCGCTTTGAAAACGTCTCCTTTGCCTACGCGGGCGCCGAGGCCGTCGTGCGCGACATCGACCTCGGGGTGCAGCCCGGCCAGTGCGTGGCCATCCTCGGCGCCACCGGCGCGGGCAAGAGCGTGCTGATGAGCCTCATCCCGCGCTTCTTCGACCCGACGGCGGGGCGCGTGCTGCTCGACGGGCACGACGTGCGCGGCCTCGACCTCGACGACGTGCGCCGGAACATCGGCATCGTCTTCCAGGAAAGCTTCCTTTTCTCGCACACCGTCGCGGCCAACATCGCCTTCGGTCATCCCGAGGCCACGCGGGCCCAGGTCGAGAAGGCGGCGCGGATCGCCGCGGCGCACGATTTCATCACGGCCCTGCCGCAGGGTTACGACACCCTGCTCGGTGAGGGCGCGCAGACGCTGTCCGGCGGCCAGCGCCAGCGGCTGGCCATCGCGCGCGCCGTCCTGCTCGAGCCGGCCATCATGCTGCTCGACGACCCGACGGCGGCGATCGACAGCGAGACCGAGCACGAGATCTTCGAGGCGCTCGACCGCGCCATCGCCGGCCGCACGACCTTCATCGTGGCGCACCGCCTGAGCACGCTGCGGCGGGCGGACTTCATCATCGTGCTGGAGGACGGCCGCATCGTGCAGCGCGGCACGCACGAGGAGCTGATGAAGGTGCCCGGCCCCTACCTGCGCGTTGCCAACCTGCAGCTGGTGGACTCGCGCGAGCTGCAGCAGCTGAAGCTGCTCGAACGGGAGGGCTCCGCATGATCCCGGCCAAGGTCCGTGATGACGTCGGGCTCGTCCGCCGCGTGCGCGACGACGAGGACGAGGAACTGCAGAAACCGCTCGAGTGGGGGCTCATCCGCCGGCTCTTCACCTACACCGCGCCCATCAAGGGCAAGGTCACGGGGCTCATCCTCCTGACGTTCATCCGCTCGGCGCAGCTGCCGGCGCTGGGCTGGGTGATGTCGCTCGTCATCAAGGGGCCGATCACCGGGCGGGACCTCGCGGGCATCGCGCTCGGCGTCGCCGGCTACGGGCTGCTCGCGCTGAGCACGGACGGGCTCTTCCACTTCCGGCAGCGCTATGCGCTCGAGATCGGCGAGACGGTGGTGAACGGGCTCCGCCGGGACATCTTCGCCGTGACGATGCGGCAGCCGATGAGCTTCTTCAGCCGCGTGAAGATCGGTCGCATCATCGGCCGGGTGACGAGCGACGTGGAGGCGGTGCGCGTCGGCATCCAGGACGTGCTCTTCGTCAGCGTGATCCAGTTCGGCTCGATGCTGTTCACGGCGGCCGTGCTGCTGTGGATCGACTGGGTGCTGTTCCTCGTCGTGCTGGCGATGGCGCCGGTGCTGTGGGCGCTCAACCGGCATTTCCGCGTGAAGCTCAGCCATTATACCCGCGCCTCGCAGGAGAGCTTCAGCCGCGTGACGGCGACGCTGGCGGAGTCGGTCAACGGCATCCGCGTCACGCAGGGCTTCGTGCGGCAGGAGACGAACGCCGGCCTGTTCCGCAGCCTGCTCGCCGACCACGCGCGCTACAACATCGCGCTGGCCCGCACCTCGGCGATCCTCACGCCGCTGCTCGAGCTGAACAGCCAGTTCTTCGTCGCCACGCTGCTGATGTTCGGCGGCTGGCGCGTGTTCCACGGTCACATGGAGATCGGCGGACTGATCACGTTCTTCCTGCTCGCCAACCAGTTCTTCGCGCCGATCTCGATCATCGGCAACCAATACAACCAGGCCCTCACCGCCATGGCCGGCGCCGAGCGGGTCTTCCGGCTGATCGACGTGAAGCCGGAGTGGGAGGATGACCCGGCGGCGGTGGCGCTGCCGGCCTCCCGCGGCACCGGCGCCAGGGTCGAATTCCGGAACGTCACCTTCGGCTACGACCCGGCCAAGCCGGTGCTGCATGACGTCAGCTTCGCCGCCGAGCCGGGTCAGACCGTCGCGCTCGTCGGCCATACCGGCAGCGGCAAAAGTTCCATCATCAACCTCGTTTCCAAGTTCTACCTGCCGACCCGCGGCGAGGTCCTGGTGGACGGCCGGGAGATCCGGTCGGTCACCAGCCATTCGCTCCACCGGCAGATGGGCATGGTGCAGCAGCAGAACCTGCTTTTTACCGGCACGGTGCTGGAAAACATCCGCCTGGCGAAGCCGGAGGCGACCGAGGAAGAGGTGCGCGAGGCCGCGCGCCGGCTCGACTGCCTGGATTTGCTTGAAGCGCTGCCGCAAGGGTTTGCCACGGAAGTGGGCGAACGCGGCGCCGGGCTTTCGCTCGGCCAGCGGCAGCTGGTCTGCTTCACCCGGGCGCTGGTCGCCGACCCGCGGATCGTGATCCTCGACGAGGCCACCAGCTCGATCGATGCGATCACCGAGGCGCGCCTGCAGAAGGCCCTGGTGGAGCTGTTGCGCGGCCGCACGAGCTTCGTGGTGGCGCACCGGTTGAGCACGATCCGGCATGCCGACCTGGTGCTGGTGCTGGACCAGGGCCGCGTCATCGAGCGCGGCACACACACCGCGTTGCTGGCGCAGGCGGGACATTACGCGGCGCTTTACCGGCAGTTCGTGCAGATGGATGAAAAGGCGTGAGCGCGGCGCGCGAGGGTGCGCCGCGGAAAAGCCGCAAGACTATTTTGGCCGAAATCATCGCGTTTCTCCTCTGGGAAAATGTGATTCTCCCTCTAGAAAATCGTTGCATTGGCTCCGAGCGAACCTATGACGAATAGCACTATGGCTAAATCAACTCGTAAACCCAACGCCGCTTTCATGAAGCCGGTCACCCCGGACGCCGCTCTCGCCCCCATCGTGGGTTCGAAGCCGCTTCCCCGCACGGAGCTCACCAAGAAGCTCTGGGCCTACATCAAGAAGAACGGTCTGCAAGACTCCAAGAACCGCCGCAACATCAACGCCGACGCCGCGCTGAAGGTTGTGTTCGGTGGCAAGAACACGGTCAGCATGTTCGACATGACCAAGCTGGTCAGCAAGCACGTCTCGTAAGGCACCGCTCTTAGCGAAACCTTTGAAACCGCCGCGGAGCAATCCGCGGCGGTTTTCTTTTGCGCGGACGAATTGGCCGGTAGGGGCCGTTGCCCTCAACGGCCCTTCGGGAGCGACGGGCGGTTGAGGGCAACCGCCCCTACCAGCGCGGAACGGAGTCCGCGCCCTGCCTGCGCTTGCAGGCGGCCGAAAACGCGCCCATCAACCATCGCTTGCAAGCAAACCCCCGCAAAAACCCGCACCGGCAGGCGCTCCTGATGCTCCTGCTCGCCAACCTGTTTTGGGGGCTGAGCTTCCCGCTCATCAAGGCGATGGTCCTGGCGCACGAGCAGGTGCTGCCGGGCAGCAGCAGCTGGTTCATCACGGCGCTGACCGTGGCCCCGCGCTTCCTCATCGCCTCGGTCGTGCTCGCCATCTTCCTCGGGCCGCAGCTCCGCACGTTCACGCGGCTCGAGCTGAGGCAGGGTGCGCTGATCGGCGTCACCGCGGGCCTCGGCATGCTGTTCCAGAACGACGGCATCCAGTTCACGTCGGCCTCCGTGTCGGCCTTTCTCACGCAGTTCTACGCCATCATGATCCCGGCGTGGCTCGCCTTCCGCTCGCGCCGCTGGCCGTCCGCCACGGTGCTGGGCTGCAGCGTCCTGGTGCTGGCCGGCGTGGCGATCCTCGGGCGGTTCGATTTCCAGGCCCTGAGCTTCGGCCGCGGCGAGCTCGAGACGCTGCTCAGCTCCGTGTTCTTCATGATGCAGATCCTGCTGCTCGACCGGAAGGAGTTCGCGGCCAACCGCGCGCTGCCGGTCACGCTGGTGATGTTCGCGGTGGAGGGCCTGCTGTTTGCCGGCCTGGCGGCGGGCACCACGCCGTCGGCCGCCGCGCTGCTGGCGCCGTGGTCCTCGCCGCTCTGGGTGGGCGGCACGCTGGCGCTGACGCTGTTCTGCACGCTCGGCTCGTTCATCCTCATGAACACCTGGCAGCCGAAGATCACGGCGACGGAGGCGGGGCTCATCTACTGCATCGAGCCGCTGTTCGCCTCGCTGCTCGCGCTGTTCCTGCCCGCGCTGCTGGCGGGGTGGGGCGGGTTCAGCTATCCCAACGAGCGGCTGACCTGGCACCTGCTGCTCGGCGGCGGCCTCATCACCGCGGCCAACGTGCTGCTGCAGCTGAAGCCGCCGTTGAAGCCCGCGGACTAAGACGACCGGGAAACCGGGCGGTCCGAATGCCCGCTGCCGCTCCCGGCTGATGTCAACCAATGGTTGACATCAACGCCCGAAAAGCAGCCGGAAAAACAGCCGGCTTGATGAATGAACTGCTCACCAGGATGGGCGTTTGCCGGACTTGCGCACCCGCAGCCATTCCTGCAGGAGGAGCACGCGTTCGGCGTCGGGCATGCGGCGTCGGCTGACAAAATACTCGTTCACGGCTTGCCGCTGCACGCCAAGCAGACGGGCAAGCTGGGCCTTCTCGCCGCGCACCTTGAGCAGGGGGCGGACATCGTCGACGAGCTTGTTCCAAAGGGGTGTGTCGGCACCGGGCCGGACCGTGGCGCCCCGGACGTTGGGGCGGCGATGGAGCGACAGGCGTCGGCGGGCGGAGGCGCGGGCCTCTTCGGAGATCGCGCCGAGCACGGCTTCGAGCGGCCAGAGACTGAGGGGAGCATGGGTGAATGCCATGCGCCAATCCCGAGTGTTCTTTCAGTTGATGTCAACTAATGGTTGACATCAGCCGGCTTGGGAGCCGACCGGGAGTCCCACGGTGGAGGCAGGCGCAAAGTGATGGAGCAAGCCTCAGACGGCGGCGGATTGTGAGCGGTCCCGGATCGAATCGATGGCGCGCCAAGTGACGGCGCCGACCACGATCGCGCCGCCGAGCAGCGAGAGCGGGCTCGGGCGCTCGCCGATGAAAATCATCACCCACACCGGGTTCAGGATCGGCTCGATGATTGGGATCAACGCTCCCTCGAGCGCCGTCACGTGCGGAATGGCCCGGGTATAGAGCAGGTAGGGGATGCCCAGCTGCACCACCCCGAGCACGACCAGCACGGCGATACTGCCCGGCGCGGGCACGCCGGCCGTCCACATCGCGGGCAGGCTGATGAAAAATCCCAGCAGGTTGCCCAGGATGACAGATTCGATCGGGGAGCCGTCCTTCTGTTTCCGCAGCAGCATGATCATCACGGCGAAAAAGAGGCCGCTGCCGAGGGCCACGAGGATGCCGGCGAGATTGTTGAGCTGGAGGCCCTCGTAGAGGAAGAGCGCCATGCCGAGGAAACTGGCGGCCATGGTCAGCCAGTCCGCCCCGGTGGCCCGTTCGTTGAGCAGCCAAGCCCCGAGGAGCGCGATCCACACCGGGGCGGTGTATTGGAGCAGGACGGCGTTGGCCGCGGTGGTGAGCTTGTTGGCCATGGCGAACAGGACGGTGCACCCGGCATAGGCCACGGCGGCACCCAGCTGCAGGGGTGACCAGGTGAACCGCAGCTTGCGGCCGGTCACGGCGATCAGGAAGAGCGCGGAAACCAGCCCGCGTCCGCCACCCGCGGCCAGGGGCGGCCAGTCCACCAGTTTGAACAGCACGCCGGCCAGGCTCCAGCCGAGTGCGGTAAGGAGGAGAAAACCGACGGCTTTGCGATGGGCGGGATCAGTCACGGCCCGCCACGAAAGGGGAAACCGGCCGAAAGGGAAACCGGAAAGCAGTGTGCCGGTGGCGGGCCTTGGTTCTACGAGCCGGCGGTGACAAGGTAGGGGCCGTTGCCCCCAACGGCCTTGTCTTGAGGAAGGGCGGTTGAGGGCAACCGCCCCTACCGCTTTGCCTGCGCCAGCGCCTCGAGGAAGCGCGCGGGCGTCAGCAGCTCGGGGAGCACGACGGGGTCGGGCTTGCCGGGGGCATAGATCAGGTTGAAGGGCACGGCGGAACGGTTCCAGCGCGCGAGCTCGGCGGTGATCTTCGGGTCGCGGTTAGTCCAGTCGGCCTTGAGCAGGACGACCTTGTCCTTCGCCAGCGCAGCCAGCACCTCGTCGCTGTGGAAGAGCGCGGCCTTGTTTGTCTGGCACGTCGCGCACCAGCGCGCCGTGAAGTCCACATAGACATGCTTGCCCGCGGCCTGCGCGGCGGCGATGGCCTCGGGGCTCCATTTGTCCCACACGACCTGGTAGCTGCCGTCGGTCGGCGCGACAGGCGCCTCCTTCGGCCAGCCGGTGTAGAGTCCGCCGGCGAGCAGCGCGGCGGCGAGGACGCGGCCGAACATCTGCTTGCCCGGCTTGCCATGCGCCTGGCCGAAGCGGCCGTAGGCCCACGCGGCCATCGCCACGAGCACGAAGCCAAACGCGATGTAGAGCAGCGCGTTGTCGTCGTCCTTGGTCTGGCCGGCCAGCACCCAGAGCAGCCAGCCGACGGTCGCATAGAGCGGAAAGGCCATGAGCTGCTTGAAAGTCTCCATCCATGCGCCCGGGCGCGGCAGCATTTTGATCGCCGACGGGAAGACCGAGAGCAGCAGGTAGGGCAGGGCCAGGCCGACCGCGATGGCGGTGAAGACGAGGAAGGACTCGAACGCGGAGAGCGAGAGCGCGGCGCCGAGGGCCGGGGCGAGAAACGGCGCGCTGCACGGCGTGGCTACGAGCACGGCCAGCGCGCCGGTGAAGAACGAGCCGGTGTAGCCGTCCTGCATCTGCAGCTTGCCGCCGACGCCGGTGGCGGCGAGGCCGACCTCGAAGAGCCCGCTCAGGTTGAGCGCGAAGACGAGCAGGAACGCCGCCATGCCGAACACGAAGGCCGGGGACTGCAGCTGGAAGCCCCAGCCCAGCTGCGCACCGCCGGCGCGCAGCGCGAGCAGCATGCCCGCCAGCGCCCAGAACGACAGCAGCACGCCGGCCGCGAAGACGAGGCCGTGCGTCACGATCCGGGACTTGTCGTTGCCCGACTGGTTGACGAAGCCGAGGATCTTGATGCCCAGCACCGGGAAGACGCAGGGCATGAGGTTCAGGATGAGGCCGCCGGCCAGCGCGAGCGCGAGCGTCGCGAGCAGTCCCGTTGCGGCCTGCTGGCCGCCCGGGATTTGTCCGGAGTTCTGCTCCGGCCGGCTGCCCGCGCCTTTGGCGCTGCCGGCCACTGAGGTCGCAAACTCAGGCAAAGGCACGTCGATCGCGAGGCCGGCGTAACCCGAGCCGGGCGTCCAGCCGTTGGTGGAGGTGAGGACGCCGGTCAGGCGTTTGGTGGTCTTGTCGGCGGCGGCATCGAGGGGGGACTCGATCACCCAGCCGCCGTTCTCGGCGCGCACGACCTGCGGCTTGGCGTAGTCGTTGAAACCATCCGCGGCGAAAAAGTGCAGGTCTTGCGGCACATGGGTTGTGCCCGGCTTCGTGGTGAGGCGCAGGGTGAGTTTGGCGCCGTCATGCGACGCGGTGGCGGCCCAGCCGGTGGCGGTCGCGGGCAGCTGGGCGCGTGCGGCCGCGAGCGGGCCGGTCCACTTGGCGTCATTGGCGGCCTCGCCCACGGGAAAGGTGATGGCCAGCTGGGCGTCGCCGGGCATGCAGACCGTCTCGCACATGAGCCACTCGGCCACGGCGGCGAGCTTCACGGTGGAGCCGGGAGCGAGGGTGGCGGGCGGGGTGATCTCGACGAGCAGGAAGGCCTCGTTCTCGTAGCCGTTGCCGGTGATCTTGCCGGCCGAGTCCTTCACGATGTGCGGTGTGGGCCACTGGATTTCGCCGGCCTTGAACCCCCCGGGCAGTGTCCAGGCGAGGGAGGTCGGATAACCGGTGCCCGGGGCGATCCAGTAGCTGTGCCAGTGCGGGTCGTGCTGCAGGCGGAGGGCGACCGTGAAGGGCTGGCCGGGGACGATGGCCGCCGCGTCGGAGACGAGCTGCGCGCCCACGGCGCCCTTCTTTACCGCGGCGGATTCGGCGGCAAGGGCCAGCGAGGGCAGGGCGAGCAAAAGGCAGAGCAGGCGGAAGGGATGCATCGGACAGTGAGAGTAGGGCGGAAGGGGTTTATTTCAAATGCCGATCGCGTAGGACACCTCGGGCTCGACCGGCGCGGCCGGCTGTCCTGTTGCGGCCTGAGCAGCGAAGAGGCTGGTCGAGTAATAGCGCTCGGCGCGATCGCACAGGATCGTGACCACGCGGGCGGCGGGGCCGAGGCGGCGGGCGGTCCGCAGGGCGGCGCAGACATTGGCACCGGAGGAGGTGCCGACCAGCAGGCCGAACTCGCGGGCGAGCCGGCGCGTCATGGCGAGGGCGTCGGCGCTGGAGACCTTCTCCACCCGGTCGATCGCGGCACCCGTCAGCAGCGGCGGCACATAACCGCCGGCCACGCCCTCGATGGTGTGGCAGCAGGGCGACTCACCGGAAAGCATGGCGGCCTCGGCCGGTTCCATCGCGACGATCTGCACCGCCGGGTTGTGCCGCTTCAGGGCCCGGCCGCAGCCGGTCAGCGTGCCGCCGGTGCCGTAGCCGCTGACGAAGGCGTCCACCTGTTTCATCTGCGTGATGATCTCCGGGCCGGTGTTCTCCTCATGGTCGAGGGCGTTGAGCGGGTTTTCAAACTGGCAGGGCAGGAAGATCCGCGGGTCGGCCGCCGCCATCTTCCGGCTCAGCTCGATTCCGGTGAGGTAGCCGCGCACGGGCTTGAACAGCTCGATCTCGGCGCCGAGGTGCCGCATGAGGTGCCGGCGTTCCACGCTGGCGTTCTCGGACATGAGGATCCTGACGCGATAACCCAGCGCCGTGCCCACCATCGCGAGGGAGATGCCGGTGTTGCCGCTGGTGCACTCCAGGATGATGGAGTCCGGCCGGAGCAGGCCGCGGTCGCGGGCATCGCGCAGGATCGAGAGGGCCAGCCGGTCCTTGATGGAGCCGCTCGGGTTGGTGAACTCGGCCTTGGCGTAGATCGTCAGGCCCTCCGCCCCGAAGCGCAGGGGCAGCAGCGCGGTGCGGCCGATCAGGGCAAAGATCTCCGGGACGGATTGGGTGGACGAGGCGGACATGGCTTGGGAAAGAGAAGGGAACCCTAGCAGCTTATGCCCCCGCTGGCCATAGGCCATTGGGAGCAAGAACGCCGCCGGGTCATTGGCTGATTGCGAGCCCGAAGGATTTCGGCTTACGTCGGCCGATGAAGTTCCCCCTTGCTTCCCTCTGTCTCGCGGCATTCCTCCTCGCCGGCCAGCTCCGGGCTGAAACGGGCCCGGCCTTCACCACCACGGCCTCGGGCCTGAAGTATGCGGTCACGGCGCCCGGTTCCGGCGCGCAGCCCGCGGCCGGGCAGGTCGTCATCGTCCACTACACGGGCACGCTGCCGGACGGCACGGTCTTCGACAGCACGCGCGAGCGGAACACGCCCTTCGCGTTCACGCTGGGCCGCAAGCAGGTCATCAAGGGCTGGGACGAGGGCTTTGCGCTGCTGCATGTCGGCGACAAGGCGACCTTCCTTGTGCCGCCGGAGCTGGCCTACGGCGACAGGCAGCGCGGGTCCATCCCGCCGAACTCGACACTGCGCTTCGACGTCGAGTTGGTGGAGCTGAAGGGCCGGGCGCTGTCCGATCTGCTGCAGGACACGATCGACACGGCGGGGCTCGAGGCGGCGAAGGCGAAATTTGCCGAGGCCCGGGCGGCGAAGTTTGCCGGACTCCACGTCAGCGAGTCGCAATTGAACGGTCTTGGCTACCGCTACCTCGGCAAGGAGGGCAGGCTGGCCGAGGCGCGGACCATCCTGCGGTGGAATGTCGAGCTGTTTCCGGAGTCGGCCAATGTCTACGACAGCCTCGGCGAGGCCGACGTGAAGGCGGGCGACCGCGCCGCGGCGCTGGCGAACTACGCCAGGTCGCTCGAGCTCGACCCGAAGAACAAGAACGCCGGGAAATTCCTCGCCGAGATCAAGGCCACGCCCGACGCCCCCGGCGCGCTGGTGCAGATGCAGGCGCGCATGGAGGTGAATGATGCGCTGAACACGGCCTTCGAGACGGCGGACAAGCGCGGCTACGACGTGCCCGCCTTGAAGACGAAGATCGCGGCGTTCCTGGACAAGTATCCCGACGACGCGGGGGCGGCCGGCTTGATCGGCAATTTCTTCTATTACGCCGAGTCGGCCGACCTGAAGCTGGCGATGGCGGAGTGGGCGGCATTCGCCGGCCACCCGAACGCGAAGGTGCGCGAGATGGCCGCGCAGAAGCTGCAGCTGGCCGAGCTGATCAAGTCTCCCCTGGACCTGAAGTTCACCGCGGCGGACGGCCGCGCGGTGGATGTCGCCGCGTTGCGCGGCAAGGTCGTGCTGGTCGACTTCTGGGCGACGTGGTGCGGGCCGTGCATCGAGGAGATCCCGAACGTCGTGGCGGTCCATGAGCAATACCACGCGCAGGGCTTCGAGATCGTCGGCATTTCCTTTGACCAGGCGCCCGACGCGGCCAAGCCCGCGAAGCGCCAGAAGACGGCGGAGCAGGTGCTGGCGTTCGCGCGCGAACACAAGATGCCCTGGCCGCAGTATTACGACGGCACCTACTGGGATAATCCCTATGGCAAGCAATACGGCATCCGCGGCATCCCGGCCATGTTCCTCCTGGACAAGGCCGGCATGGTGATCTCGACGAACGCCCGCGGCGCCAAGTTGGAAGCCGAGGTGAAGCGCTTGCTGGCGCAGTGAGGTGGAGCGCGTTGCCCTCAACGCGCCCTAGGGAACGCGACACGAACCAGCGTCTTGAGGGCAAGCCGCTCCACCTTCAACCTATGCCCATGAATTTTGCCGAGCTGGAACGACGCTGCGGGGAAAAGCTGGCCGCCGCGGGCGGCGACGCGGCGCATGACCTGGAACACACCCGGCGCGTCGTGGCCAACGCCCGCGGGCTGGCCGCGACGGAAGGGGCGAAGCTGGAAATCGTCCTGCCGGCGGCGTGGCTGCACGATTGCGTGACCGTGCCGAAGGATTCGCCGCAGCGCGCGACGGCGTCACGGCTCGCGGCGGCGCAGGCCGGGGCGTGGCTGCGCGAGTGGGGCTGGCCGGCAGAGCTGTTGCCGGACATCGCCCACGTCATCGAGGCGCACAGTTTCAGCGCGGGGATTGCGCCGCGGACGATCGAGGCGAAGGTCGTGCAGGATGCCGACCGGCTGGACGCGCTCGGCGCAGTCGGACTGGCGCGGTGCCTGATGCTGGGCGGGGCGCTGGGCCGGCCGCTGTATGCGGCGGAGGATCCGTTCTGCGAGCAGCGCGCGCCAGACGACAAAGCGGCGTGTGTGGACCATTTTTATACCAAGCTCCTGACGCTGGAGGCGACGATGCAGACGGAAGGCGGGCGCGCCGAGGCCCGGCGGCGGACGGAGTTCCTGAGGCAGTTCCTGGGTGAACTGAAGAGGGCGATCAAAGGCGCTTGAGGGCAAGCGCCCCTACTGGATCGGATGGTAGGGTCTTTGCCCTCAACGGACCTCGCGACTACTTCCGCAGCGGCACGTCGAGCTTCGCGTCGTTCAGGCCGAGGGTGAAATCCGACACGCTGAGGCTGAGCAGCTTCAGGTAGACGGGGCGGTCCTTGGAGCCGACCGAGATGATGTCGCCGACCTTGCAGGTCGTGTTGTTGATCGTGAGGTGAAGCACGCCGTTGCGCGTGATCACGCCGCCGACCTTCAGCGCGGTGGAATATTTCCGCAGCGTGTCGATGTCGCTGATGTCCGCGGCTTCCGGCACGAGGGCCTCGGCGGGGTCGGTGACGGGCGTGGTTTCCTGGCCGATCACCTCGACGGGCGTCTGGTAGAATGGATTCGGCGGGTTGGCGGGCAGCGGCACCGGCTTGAGGCGCATCTCCAGCAGGGCGTCGATGCGGGTCCGGGTCAGCGCGTAGCGGTCGCTGATGCGCTTGATCTCGGCGGCGCTGGCCGCGCTGATGGGGTCGGCGGCGCGCAGGGCGGGAGCCGCGGTCAGGATGAACGCAACGGAGAGGGTGACGAAGGAGTGACGGGTCGGGCTCATGGGTGGGCGAGCACTTCGATGGTGATGTCGAGGCTGACCGAAGCCGGGGCGGCACCGACATCGGCACCGGGACCACCCGGACCGCCCGGACCAGCCGCAGAGCCGGCGGCCTGGGCCAGGGTGTAGGTCTGGACCTTATACAACCTGGGCCCGGTCTCGAGCTCCCGCAGGAAGCGGAGCACCTGGCGGTAGGAGCCGGAAGTCCGGAGGGTGAAGGGCACGGTCCGGAACGGCTGCTCCGGCGGCGGCGGCATCGAGCTGAGCTGGTTCAGCGCCTGCAGGCGGATGCGGCTGGCCGCCTCCAGCTGGTAGAAATAACCCATGTTTTCCGGCAGGTCGCCCTCGTGGATCATGTTCGCCTCGATGTAGCCCAGGGCCTCCTTGACCGTGGCCAGCTCGGCCGTGATGCGGCTGTGGTTGGTCAGCGATTGCAGCATGTCCTCGCCGTTGCGCTGCAGCGTCTGGTGGCTCGCGGCCAGCTCCTGGTGGCGCTGCCAGATGAAATAGTTGGCGACCCACAGCAGGATGGACAGGGCGCTGCAGATGATGACAAACGGATGGCGCCGGAAAAATCCCAGCAGCTGTTGCAGGAGGGCGCTCATGGCTTGGGCTCCTTGAGTTTGCAGGCCACTTCAAAGCGGAGGCTGCTGTCGTCCTCGCTCCGTTCAAGGGAGGTGAGGGCGATGGTGCTGAAGAGCGGGCCCAGCTCCTTGTCCCGGCGCAGGCTTTCGACGTAGGCGCGCAGCTGCTGGGTGGCCTGCTCGGAGGGGACGCGCAGGGCGCCGCGCAGCACCACGCCGCCGGCGAAGCCGTTGAGGCTCTCGATGCTCATCCGGTCGATGCGCGTGCGCCCGAAGGCCATGACCAGGTCGGAGAGCAGGTAGGGGGCGGAGACGAGGCCGTAGGCCTGGTCGAGCTTGGCCGTCTGGTCGGACAGGTTGCGGGTGAGCACCTTCAGCTCATTGGCCTGCGCCTGGTTCTCCTGGATGCGCTGGGTCCAGTAGGCGATCTCGGTGCGCAGGGAATTACCGAGGTAAAGCTGCCAGCAGGTGATCATGATGGCGGCGACCGCCATCGTGCCGGCGATGGTGTTGGCCACGAACCGGCTGCGGACGAGGTCGTTGCTCGGCAGGTTGCCCGAGAGGCGGCAGTCAAGGTGCCACGGACCCTGATAGACGTCGTTGTCCTTGGGGTCCTTGGCCGGCTTCGGGCCGGGGAGATCGGCGACGAGGCTGAGCGCGCCCAGCCAGTGCTGGCCGAGGGCGGGCAGGCCGTCACCCAGCTGGAGGTTGACGGTCGGCATCCACGCCGCGCAGTCGAGGGCGAAGGCGTTGCGGCCCACGACCTGGGCGAGCGGCTCGGTGATCCAGGAAAGCGAGGCCGGCAGGTAGGCGCAGTAGAGTTCGCCGACCGGCTGGCCGGTGGTCATCTCGTAGGAATCGACGAGCGGCTTGAGGTCGCGGCCGATGGCGCGGACAAACTTGCTGGCGCGGAGGAGGAGCTCGTCGTCGGCGTGCTGGAGGCGTTCGCGGACCTCGTCGGCGGACTTCAGGCCGAATTCCTTGCACGCGGCCTGGGCGATGGAGGAGAAGCCGTGGCGCACCGGGCCGGGGGTGCTCACGCCCTCCTTGCCGAGGATGTAGGCGGTGGTGTGCTCCTGCTCGATGACGACGACGACGGTGGCGCGCTTGTCGTTGTTGCGGGTCTTGAAATCCGAGAGGGCGCCGAGGAGCGGCAGCAGGCTCATCTCGAGGCGGTAGGGCAGCAGGCGGTGGTCGAGCATGCGCTGCTGGACCTGGTGGACGTCGGTGTTGGAGACGCCGCAGAGCAGGGCCGGGCGGGCCATGCCCTCGGCGGCGACCTGGGCGCCCTCGAGCGGGCTCAACGCGGCGAACTTCCAGACCGCGGGATTCTCGATCTTATACTGCTCCTTGACGAGGTCGGGGAGATAGTCGGCCTCGCTCAGCCGGCGGGCCTGGATGCTCTCGCGCTGGAGGAGGGCCTCGGGCGGGGCGAAGCCGCCGATGCAGGGGATCCAGGACTTGGCCTTGTCGAAATTCTCGTCGAGCCAGAGGCGCAGGCCGGCATCGTCGCTGGCGTCGAACTCCACCGCGGATTCGATGACACACGGACCGCTGTCGGGACGGTCGATCGCAGCCGCAAGGATCTGATAGGGATTAACCTCTATCAGCAGGCTGTGCCGGGTGTTGCGGGAGTTGAAGATCACGAGAGGTGACGCGCTAAGTCGTGGTTAATCAGGGTATATAGCCTACGTCAAGGTGTCCGCCGCCGGTCAAGGCATGGTGGCCTGCTCGGCGGAATCGGTCAGCTCACGCCACTCAAGGACCGCATGAGGCTGGTCCACTCCTCCAAAGGTGGCATAGCGCAGGGCGGTGTCGTAGTGAACGTTCAGGTCGGCGCCGCTATAGGCCACCCTGTTGGCGGAGATGGCGCCGTAGACGTTGGTGGCATTGTTGTCGTTGTAATAACCCGTGGTGCTCGTGCTGTAAGGCATATAGATGACCCCATACAGGGCATTGGGCCCTTCGCTATAAAACTGGGTGGCGGTGCCCGTGGTGTCCGAAATGATGATCAATGACTTTGGGTCGGTGTTATAGCTCAGGATGCCTTCACCGCCCGCATCAGCCTTAAAGGCTCCGGTCACGTGGATTTCCGCCGAGCCGGTGTTGGCGATCTCGATGCGGCCGGTCGAGCCCGATGCCGTGATGAAGAGGTCACCATTAATGTAGAGGATGACCGGTCCGTTGATCCGCAGGACATTGAGCGAACCGGTGCCGACGGTCAGGTTACCGTTGTAGTAGTAGCGCGACGGAGTGGTGTCTCCCGGCGCGCCCAGGTTGGTGGTGTAGGACAGACTGATCGGGGTGCCCTTGTGGGTGGTGCTCCAATTGGTTGCCAGGCCGCCGGCTCCACCCGGAAGCGTGTCGAACTTCGGGATGTAGGGGCTGCGGCTGAGACGGGAAAGGTCAATGTTCGGGGAGCCCGGACTGGAGTAACCTTTCACCGTTCCGCCGCTGGAGAAAAGCGGGGCATAGGGCGCGGTGGAGCTGGACGGCGCGGCGGCGTAGCCCTTGACGGTCGTGCCGGAAAGGGTGATGGCGGTGCCGGCGGAATAGGCGGACGCGACGACGGCCGAATAGTTGGTCGTGCTGTTCACTTGGGAGGCGTAAGTTCCCTTGCTGGAGTCATAGCTGTCCACGGTGCCGCCGCTGTTGGCGGTGACAGTGGACGCATTGGCCGCGACGGCGTTGGGGAACAAGGGGGCCGGGGCCAGCGGGGCGCGCAGCTGGGTCCGGATGGAAGGGCTGCCGGCGATATTGACCGTGCCCTCGGCATAGACGACCGGTGCGCCGGTCGTCACGCCCCAGGAGTTGGCCCAGCTGGCGGACCAGTAGGTGGTGTTGTTGGGGTTGTGGCCGGCGCCGGCCGTGGTGGCGGCGATGCACTTATACCAGATCCCGCCGTAGCATTTGTAGTCGCCACTGGAGTAGGCGGTGGCGGCGCTCCACTTGTAGCTGGCCGTGCTGGTGTTCGCGCCGATCCAATACGTGGTGGCGGTGGACGGATTCTGGCCGATGTTCGTGTTTTGGAGGCTGAGATACCAGACGCCGTTGTAACGCACCGTATCATACTGGGCGTATTGCCGGTCTGAGTCCCATTCGCTGGAGTAAGCCGGGGCCGTGGCCCAGTAGGTCGTGCTGGTGGGGAGAATGCTGCCACTGCTGGTATGGGCGAGAATGCAACGATACCAACGGGAGTTGCCGGTGTAGTAGACCGCATCCCCGGGGCTGTATTTGATGCTGCTGCTGCTCCAGGCATGCATGTTGCCGGTCAGCGCGAGGACGTAACCACCCATGTAGCGATACCAATTGCTGCCGGCGTAAAAGAAAATGCTGTTGGAGGCGACGCTGAGGCCGCTGGAGCCGAAATAGAACAACTGAAGGTAGGGATTGGCATTGGTGCTGGTCCACTTGCCGGAATCGGTCGCCCAATCTGTGTAGGTGTGGGCGGTGGTGCAGCGATACCAGGTGCCGCTGTAGTTAATGTAGTCGCCGGTATAATATTTGACTCCCGCGGCAACGGTGTCGCCCGGATTGATCGCGGTAAAACTGGTATCGTTCCAGACGGGGGCCCACATCGTGGTATCCGCGCTCGGGGCGGTGCTGCTGGTGCCTGACTGGCGGCAATAATACCAGCGATATACGCTGGCGCCGATGTAATAGACCATGGCGCCGCGCGTGTAGACGGTGCCGGAAGACCAGGCGAGCGACACGGTCTGGACATTGCTGCTCCAATTGGAGGCATCGAGGCTGAAGCTGGCGCTGCTGGTGTGGGCGGTGGTGCAGCGATACAGCGTGACGGCGGAGGTCGTCGCATCGGTATAGGAGACGACGTCGTGCTGATCATAGGCCGTGCCGCTGCTCCAGGTGCGCTGGGTGGGGATGGCATTCCAGGCGTAGGAATCGCTGCTGAAAGTGGAGGCGTGGCTGGTGTGGGCGAGGATGGCCCGATACCAAATGCCGTTGCGGTTCACCATTTCGTATTGGGAATAGGGCGCACTGGTCCGCCAGGTCCAGGGCATCGGGTTGGTCACCCACCACGTCATGCTGGTGGCGCTCGGGGTCTGGTTGGTGTTGTTGTCCCGCACCGAGCGATACCAGATGCCGTTGTAGCCCACGAGATCGCCGATCCGGTAGGTGGCGGATGAGCTCCAGGTGGAGTTGAGCAGGTTGGCGTTGTAATTATCCACACGGATCTTGACCGAGCCGGTGACGCCCTGGCCAAAGGTCGCGGCGGGAAAGGTGAGGGCGGCGGTGGCGGTGGTGCCGCTGACCGTCCAGTCGACCGCCGGCCCGTTGGACCAGTCGCTCCAGTCGTTCTTGTTGAAGGCGCGCAGGGCCTCCTCGAGGCCCATCTCGGCGAGCTGGCGGCCCAGCGCCAGCTGGGAGGTGCGGTTGCTGATCTGCATGCTGCGCGAGCACACCGCGACATAGCTTGCGAGGCTGATGCCGAGCACCGAAACAAAGCACAGGGCCACCAGCAGCACCGATCCCCGTCGCGACTGAAAAAAGGCCCGCGTCATGGGAGTAGCGCCCGGTTGCGGAGGAGGATCCGGGCCGACTTGGCCTGATAGGTGGCGGTCTGGGTGCTGGTGGTGTCGTCCCGGTTGTTGCCGTTCGCGGAACTGAGCTCGACCGTCAGTTGTTTGATGCCGGGCAGGTAATCGGCATAGCTGGTGTATTCGTTGCCGGAGGAGTCGTAGAAGCGGAAGGTCAGGTCGCTTCTGGTGGCGACCGCGGTGTTGTTGACGTTGCGCAGCCGCAGCAGGGTGAAGGCGGAGACCGAGGTGCCGTTGTAAACGCACCGGGTGAGGGAATTCGCCGGCATGGAGATGTTGGTCCCGTTGATGCTCACCGTGGTGGCCGACGGGGTGTTGTTGTAATAATAGGTGACGGTGTTTGTGCCGGATCCGGTCGGCACGGTGAGGGCGACACGCGTGGCGCCCAGGTTGGCCGTGTCGGTGAGATCACTGGCGGTGCGGGCATCCTGGGCGAACAAGGCGATGGTGCGACGCCCTTCCATTTCCAGCGTCTGCTGGTTGGCCAGCCGGCCCAGCCCCCGGCCCATGTAGATGTAGCTGGAAAGCACCGCCGCCATGACGGCCGCCGACAGCGTCGCGCCGACAAGAACCTCAACCAGCGTGAAGCCGGCTGGCGTTTTTTTGTGCGTGCGGGTCATGAACGCTGCGCGTTGAGGTTCAGGCCGTATTTCCCGTAGAAACCGAAACCCTTCCGCACATAGGTGCGGCGGATGGGCGAGTTGCCGCTGAAGCTCAGCATTTGCAGCCAGGAGCCGCTGGCGGTATTCGCCGCGGTGGTCGTGCCGCTCTTCTGCCAGGTGACGGTGAAGGTGACCTGGCACATGCCACCGCTCACGACATCGGCCACCGAGCGCTCCAGCTGGATATACGGGTTGGTGCTGTTTGAGGTGTCGGTGGTCAGCCCGCTGGCAGTGATGGCGGCGCTGAACTGGCTGTCGATGGTGATGGTGGTCGGCCCCGCGGCATATCCGTCGATGGTGGTGAAATCGACCAGGCGCAGCTTCTCCAACTCGTGATTGATGATCTGGGTGGCGAGGTTTTGCCGGCGGGCCGTGGCCAGCATTTCGGAACCAATGGTGAGGGCCTGGATCATGCCGATGAAACCGACGACCAGGATCACGGATGCCATCATGACTTCCACGATGGTGAAGCCCCGCCCGGCCGGCTTGGGGCCGGTGGTGGTCTGACGTTGAGGGCGGGAGCGGGGCATGGGGGCTGCGGTGCTAGGGTGTAACACCCAAGGGCGGGGTGCCAAGCACGGTGTGCGGACGCACACCGAAACCTGAAACTTGAAACCTGAAACCTGAGGGATTGGTTGGCTCTACCTTATTCAAAAATCGAGCGCCTTGCCGCTGGAGCAACCTCTCATGGTTTTTCGCGCCAGGGTTTTATTTTTCAGGTTTCAGGTTTCGCCTTGTCAGTAGCTGCGCGTGACGGTCGCGCCGGTGGCGTCCTTGAAGACCAGGAGCTTGTTCGCGGCATCGAGCTGGGCGAAGACGATGCCGAGCGGGCGGTTGACCTCGTCGCCCTCGTAGGTGAGGCGGTTGTTGAGCAGCAGGCGGGCGGGCTTGCCTTGCGTGATGCCGCTGACGTTGAGCTTCACGATCCAGAAGAAAAAGGCCGCGCCGGCGCGGGGGGTGCCGGCGGGGGAGGCCTGGGCGATGACGATGCCGCCGGGCAGTTTCATCTCATCCGGCGTGTCGGGCGCGGGCGGCGCGACAGCCGCGGGCTTGGGCGGTGGCGCCACCGGTGTGCTGGCGGAGTCGCCGGCGGCCGCAGCGGCGGCGCGTTTTTCGGCGAGGGCGAGCATGGCCGCGCTGGAGACGGCCTGTGGCGAGGGGTCGGTCGTTTCCGTCGCGCTGCCGGCGCTCTTGGTGCCGGTGGTGGCGGCGGGCGTGGAGAAGGGATCGACGACGGGACGGCTGGCGCGGCTCCTGCCGCCGCCCTTGCCCTTGGCTTCCTCCTCGGCGACGAGGCCGTCGAGCTGGCCGACGCGGGCGTTGTTCGCCTTCACGACGTCGTCGGTCTTGCCCATGGCCTGCGCCGGGATGGCGAGGATCTGGTTGAGCGCCTTGAATGGCGTGGGGCCCTTGCCGCTGGGCGGCGCGCCGTTCGGACCGGGCTTGCTGCCCTGCAGGGCCCACTGGCGGGCTTTCGGATTCAGGGCGACCAGCGCGAAATAGCCCAAGCAGATGAGCACGGTGAACCCGGCGACCAACTTGATCAGGCAGCCGACGTTCTTGATGAGCGCGGGCGACGGGATGAAGGACTTCTGCGCCGGCATCGCATAGTCGATGGGTATGGGCGGGCGCACCGTTCCGGCCTGCTGGACGGCCGGTGTTTGTCCAGCGGCCGTCTTCGCCTCCGCAGGCAAGGGGGGTGAAGCTGGCGGCACCGTTGTTTGCTGCTGCAAACCCGGTGTTTGTCCGGCGGGCGGCTGCGCCTCCGCAGGCAAAGGCTTTTGGTTGTCGCTCATGGTCGGTGCGCGCCTAGAGTGAGAGCGCCCGGCGGATCTCCGCGATGATTTTCTCGGGCGGCAGGCGCGTGTCGACGGTGAGCGCGTCGCCGGGGACCTCAAGCGCGGCGAACTGGCTCTGCACCATGTCGGCCTTCATGTAGTGGCCTTGGCGGCGGCCGACGCGGGCGAGGCTCGTCTCGAGGTCGGTGGCGAGGTAGATGAGCGAGACGCCCGGGGCGCCGTCCATGAGGACGCGGCGGTATTTGTCCTTCAGGCCGGAGCAGGTGAACACGGCGCTGTGGCCGGCGGCGAGGGTGTCGTCCATGGCGGCGCGGATGGCGGCCAGCCAGGGCGCGCGGTCGTAGTCGTCGAGCGGGAGGCCGCGGCCCATCTTGTCCTTGTTGGCCGCGCTGTGGAAGTCGTCGGCCTCGTGGTAGGGCCAGTTGAGCTCGGCGGCCAGGCGCCGGCCGATCGTCGTCTTGCCCGAGCCGGCGACGCCCATGAGGAGGAGGATGCGGGCGGAAGGCATGGCGGAAAGTATCAAGTGACAAAAAGAGTGGAGCGCGGACTCAGGGAGGTGTGCCGTCCGGCCATCTTGATACTTGTCACTTGCCCCTTGTTACTTCGCGGCGCGCGGCGCCGCGTCACGGATTGTGCCGCTTGTAGGTGTTGCCGAAAAACACGATCGTGTCGGCGTCCTTGAGGACGACGGCGGCGGGGTCGTTGGTGACGAGCGCGGGCTGGCCGTCGACCATGGCGCCGCGGAGGGTCTTGGTGACGGGCTGGGTGACGGCCAGGTTGGGGCCGAACTTGGCGAGGCGCGCCGTGCCGGTGGTGTCGATGATGATGCGCCGGTCGCCCTCGGTGGAGCCGGTGCGATACTCGCCGGCCACGCGGTTCAGCAGTGCGACGGACTCGGCGGGGGTCAAAAGCGAGTATTTCGGGGCGATGGTCTTGGGCGGGCTGAGCAGCATCCAGGCGGCGGTGGCGTTGCAGCCGATGATGATGACGGCCATCACCGCGATCTTCAGCCAGCGCGGGAACCGTCCGGCCTCGTCGGGGGTGACGCTGATGACGGGGCTCGCGGACGGGCGCTCGACGCGGGGCTCGGGGGCCTTGGCGGTCTCCGTGTTGCCCGTGACGGTGGTGAGGATGTAGGCGACCGAGTGCTCCTCGCCGCGCAGGGCGGCCTCGTAGCCGACGAAGCACAGCCGGCGGTAGCGGGTGCGGATGACGAAGGCCTCGCGGTCGGTCTTGATGCGGATCTCCGGGGCGGAGGGCTCGTAGATGGTCAGGCGCGACGACACCTCGCTGAGGGCGTAGAGCATCTCGCGCAGCTGCGGGAGCGGGACCGCGGGCAGCACCTCGTCGGGATAGGCCAGGCCGGCCGCCACCGCGCCGGGGGCGAGGTGGTGGAGCGTCACGTGGTAGGTGGGAACGGCGGTGGCCATCAGGGTTCGAGAATGAAGAGCGGGCCGCCGTCGCCGCCGAGGCGGAAGCTGCCGGTGGTGAGCTCGCCGTCGTCGAGCGCGCGGTCGATCTCCTCCAGCAGGGCCTGGTCGAGGATCACGGGGGAAGTGGCGCTGTTGTTGATGGCGATGGCGGCCCGCCAGCGGCCGCCGGGGCTGGTGCCGCCGGGATGCACCTGGTTGAACTCCCAGTCGAACTGGCCGCCCATGGGCGTGAGCTTGAGCCAGGCCTCGGCCTTCAGCTCGGCATTGTTCAGGCCGGCGGGGACGACGCCGACGGCGGACTCGGCGGGCCAGGAGCCGGTCTCGTGCGCATGGGCCTGGAAGACCGCGGCAAACACCCGGAAATCATTCACCACCGTGCTGGCGCGGGCCTTGCGCTGGATGCGGTTGTAGGTGGGGACGGCCGCCAGCATGATCATGCTGATGATGGTGACGACAACCATCAGCTCCACGAGGCCCACGCCCGCGGCCGACCGCGGGATGTCCCGTCGGCCGAGCAGGCGGTTGGAAGTGGAGCGCACTCGCATCGGCTGCATTTCTGTGCAGCCGGAGCCAGTAGGCAAGGTGGAATCGGCATTTCACCCTAGGCCCGCCGGGAGGGCTGACGGCGGATAATTGATGATTGAGGAGGCGGGTCGCTGCTGACTGGCTGTCCTCCGTCCTCAGATTATGAACTCCACCGCACGCAGAGCGTCATTCCATAAAACCGTCGGCTGGCGGGAGGGCGCGGTGCTGGTCGTCGTGGCCTGGCTGGTGCCGTTCCTGGTGCACCTCATCCCGTGGGGCGGGGCGCGGCCGCTGGGGGTTTATGTGCTGCCGGTTTTCTGGACGACCTTCCTAGCCGTTTACTTTTACGGGGCCCTGCCCGGGCTGGCGATCGGGCTGGTGGCACCGCTGGTGAACATCGTGTTCACGGGACTGCCGGCGCTGCGCATGGCCGGCAACATGGGGCTGGAGGTGGCGTTTTTCGTCGGCACGGCGGCGCTGTTGGCCGGACGCTGGCCGGCCTTCTGGCTGACCGCGCCCCTGGCCTGGGTGGCGGGCAAGGCGCTGGCCATCGCCGTGCAGTTTCTCGTGCCAGTCTTCGGATATGCGGACCAGCCGTTCCAGCACCTGCTGCGCTCGACGCAGAACGGCCTCGCCGGCCTCGCCGTGCTGGCGGTCGTCAACGTGCTGCTCGTGGTGTTTTACCCGAAGACGGACGAGTAGGCGCAGCGAAGCTGCGCCAGTTGAAAGTTGAGGGTTGAGAGTTGAAAGACCAACCCTCTGATCAGGCCTTCAGCGATCCGCCATGAACCGGGCTTTCAACTTTCAGCTTTCAACCTTCAACTCCGGTCCACGATGCGGATGATGTGCTACCGTTGTTTCTGGCCGCAGGCGCTCTGCTGGTGCGCGTCGCTGCGGCCGATGGCGACGCGCACGCGGTTCGTGTTTCTGATGCACCCGAAGGAGTTCAAGGAGGAGAAGGCCGGCACCGGCCGGCTCACGCACCTCTGCCTGCCGAACAGCGAGATCCACATGGGCACGGCCTTCGACGGCGACGAAGCCGTGCAGGCGCTGATCAACGATCCGAAAAATTATCCGGTGCTGCTGTATCCGGGGAAGGAAGCGCTGAACCTGTCGGAAAGCGATCAGGCGTCGGCTTTCAGCGGTCAACTTGGGGCGCGGCAGCCCGTGATCTTCCTCCTCGATGCGACCTGGAGCGGGGCGCGGAAGATGCTGCGGCTGAGCCCCAGCCTGCAGCGGCTGCCGCGCATCATGTTCACGCCGTCGGCGCCGAGTCGCTACATCATCAAGCAGCAGCCGGTGGAGGGTTGCCTGTCCACGCTCGAGGCGGTGCACGAGCTGCTCGCGGTGCTGGAGCGGACGGGGCTCGATCATTATGCGGACCCGGCGCAGCTGCTTGGGGTCTTCCAACGCATGCAGGATATCCAAATCAAGTGCGCGGCCGATCCGAACCGGGGCGGCTACCGCCGGCAGCCCTACAGCGCGCCGGCCGAACGGGTGGCGGCGCGGGGGCGCAGCGGCGCGCGGCGGTTGAATTTCCTGCAAGGGCCGCCGGTGCCGGGAGCCGGTTCCGGCGCGGTAGGGGCCGTTGCCCCCAACGGCCCGGGCGGTTGAGGGCAACCGCCCCTACCAAAAACCAGCATGCGCGAATCTGATTATTTGCTTCTGTGGACCGGCGCGTTGAGCGCATGGACCTTTATCCTTTTCGGTTTCGACAAGTGGCGCGCGGGCCGCGGCGGGGCGCGCATTGCGGAAGCCACGCTGTTCTGGGCGGGTGCGCTCGGCGGCTGGCCGGGCGGGTTGCTCGGCATGATCGTCTTCCGCCACAAGTCGGCGAAGGGGTCCTTCCAGCTGAAGTTCGCCGCGGCGTTTTTTGTGTGGGCCGGGCTGGCCTATGCGGCGCTGCGCCTGATGTAGGGCGGGATCACCGCATCCCGCCACGGGGGCATCAGGTCCGGGCAAGATAGGGTGCGGTAATCTCGCCCTACGCTAAGCGCGATGAGCTGATGTCAACTATTGGTTGACATCAGCCCGTGTTCTTCCACGGGGATGGCGCGGAATTTATGGACGGAATTTTAACCGATGCCGAGCAACTCGACGTCGAAGACGAGCGTCGAGTCCGGCGGGATGGCGCCGGGGTAACCCTGGCGGCCGTAGGCGAGCTCGGGCGGCAGCGTGAGCTTCACCTTGTCGCCGATCTTCATCTGCGCGACGCCGAGGTCCCAGCCGGCGATGACCATGCCGGCGCCGAGGACAAACTGGAACGGCTCGTCGCGGTCGACGGAGCTGTCGAACTTCTCGCCGGTGGTGAACCAGCCGGTGTAGTGCACGGTGACCAGCTCGCCCTTCCTGGGCGAGGCGCCGGTGCCGGTTTTCAAATGCTCAATCTTGAGGGCGGGGGCGGGCATGGGAGGATTAGTTGAGAGATGAGGGTTGAGAGTTGAGAGGTCGGACAACCGGTGGTGCAGCTTTGGTTGGGGATCGGGCTCTCAACCTTCAACTTTCACCTTTCAACTGCGCTCGCTCACGCGAGCGCGACGACGATGGTCTTGCCGTCGTAGGCCACCTTGTCGCCGAGAAGCAGCTTCTTGCGCTTCTGGGTCTCGACGACGCCGTTGAGCGTGACGAGGCCCTGGCTGATGACCTGCTTGGCCTCGCCGCCGGTGCCGGTCAGCCCGCCGAACTTGAGGAACTGGCAGAGTTCGATCGGGACCTCGCGGACGACGACGGAAAGAGGAATGGGGGAGCGCGGTGGCATGGCGGTAAGTTGTCGGAGGCTGCCGGGAAGAACAATTATTGATTTTCCGGCGCCACCAAGTGAATGCCGTCGGGTTCGATGCGGATGAGGCGGTCCTTGTAGAGCGCGCCGATGGCCTGCTTGAAGGCCTTCTTGCTCACGCCGAAGGCATCGCGGATTTCCTCAGGGAGGCTGCCGTCGTGAAAGGGCAGGCGGCCGCCGGCGGCCTTGAGTTTCTCGAGGACCTGATCCGCGACCGTGGCGACGCGGCGGTAGCCGGCGCGGCCGAGGGCGAGGTCCACCTTGCCGTCGGGGCGGACGTTGCGCACGTAGCCCTCGACGACCGAGCCGATTTTCAGCGGGCCGGGAAGGTCGGTGTTATAGACCAGGCCGCGGTGGGCGTGGTTGATGATGAGGTTGTAGCCGAGCGGGCTTTTGCTGGCGACGAGCAGGTGGACGGACTCGCCCTCGTGGTAGGGCGGCGGCACGAGGTCGAGACGGCGGTTGAGGCGCGCACTGGCGATGAGCCGGTCCGTCTTGTCGTCGAGCACGACCTGCACGACGACCCAGTCGCCGGGGTTCAGCGGGCCGTCCTGCTCGCGGGCGGGCAGGAGCAGGTCCTTGCCGAGGCCCCAGTCGAGGAAGACGCCGATGCGGGGATTGACGCCGACGACCTTCAGGCAGGCGAACTCGCCGACGACGGCGTAAGGTTTTTCCGTGGTGGCGACGAGGCGGTCCTCGGAATCGCGATAGACGAACACCTCGAGTTTCCCGCCCGGCACGGCGCCGGCCGGGATGTATTTGGCCGGCAGCAGAATCTCGCCGTGCGACCCGCCGTCCAGATACAGGCCTGGCTGGGCCGCGCGGGTGATGGGGAGGATGTTGCGTTTGCCGAGTTGGGCCATGGTGGGATGGAGGACAGAAGACAGATGACAGAGGACGGAACAAGGCAACGGGAATGCAGCGGCGCAAGGGGTGGAGCCCGCGCTCCGCGCGGGCTAAACCTGCGCGGAGCGCAGGTTCCACCTTTCCAGCCCGGGCCGCCTACTTCACCTGATACGCGCCGGGCGTATAGGTATCCTGCTGCGGCCAGCCGAGCAGGTCGGCGACCTTCGCGGGGAGCGGGGCCGACACCGGCAGCGGGCGGATCGGGGTGTAGCGCTTGAGGTCGGGGCCCTGCAGCACGGCGCCGGGCACGAGGTCGAGCAGGCGGCTGTGCGCATCGAACTGCGGAAACTTCGCGTTCACCTCGGCGGGGGACTGGAGCAAGAACTGGTTGGTGTCGCCGGCGGCGGGACTCCAGGCGACGAGCGCCGGGGCGCCAGGGGTGGCGGGCCGCACATAGAGGTTGTGGTCCACGGCGGCGAAGGGCGGTTGCGTGAGCTTGTCCTTCAGCGCGGGCGCCTGGTCGGCGCGAAGGAGGGCCTTGGTGAAGGCGGCGTCGGCGACGAGCAGGTTGCCGGAGAAGACATGGCCGTCGCGCTCGTGGACATCGGGGCCGGTGGCGGGATGCCAGCCGAAATGGTCGCCGACGGCGCTGCGGGTGTCGCGCTCGAAGGAGGCGACGGTGTTCACGAAGGTGTTGTTATATACCAGGGCGCCGGACGAGTTGAGGATGCGCACGCCCTTGTCGCAGTTGACGAAGACATTGCCGGCGACGGTGACGCGTTTCGAGATTTCCCAGAAGAAGCCGTCGAGGCAGTCCTGGATCCAGTTATTCACGAACACGCCGTCCACGTTGCCGACGTCATACCAGATGCCGTTGGAAAACGGGTTGTCGATGACGAGGTTGTCGCGGCAGACGACGCGGTGGGTCTGGTTGAAGATCTTCACCGCGGACGGGTAGTAGCCGGTGATCTCCTCGATATTGTTGCGCGTGAAGATGTTTTTCTCGATGAGGCAGTCCGAGGACGCCATGAGGTAGAGCCCCTCGGTGCTGGTGTCGCTGATGAGGCAGTGCCGCATCGTGAAGCGGTCGCCGCGGAAATAGCCGGCGACGCGCGAGCAGTGCGTGATGCTGACGTGCTCGAGGGTGGTGCCGACGACCTCCTTGCCGAAGGTGGCGGGATCGGCGACACCGACAGGATCGTCGGTGGGCTCCACGCCGGCGGGCACGGTGTCGCGCTTGCCGTCGATCTCGAGGGCGCGGTAGGCGTATTGGGTGAGGGTGAGGCCGCGCAGGGTGTAACCCTTGCGGTCGGTCTTTTTGCCGTGCACCTCGCGGGTCACGCGGACGAGGGCGCTGTCGTGCGCCGTGATCTCAATCTGCCGGCCGGCGGGGTCCTGCTTGATGTAGACATAACCGCCCTCGTAATCGATCGAGTAGGAGCCGGCGTCGAGGCCGCCCTCCCAGAACTCGGAGCGGAGCGGTTTGCCGTCCACGAAGACCATGTCGTTGTTGAATTTGTGGAGGGGCGTGCGCATGCCCTCGCGGTGCCGGCGCCACCAGTCGGCGGGTTTCTGCGGGAAGAGCGTGGCCCACTTGGTGCGCCACACGCCGTCGCGGAGCGACTCCCACTCGGTGGCGAGGCGCGTGCCCTTGAGCACGGGTTTCTCGTCGAGGTAGGGCTGGAGCGTCACGCCCTGGTTGAGGACGAGGCCGCCGGTGCGGTAGGTGCCGCCGCGCAGGATGATGGCGTCGCCGGTGACAACCCTGGTGATGGCCGTCTCGAGCGTCGTTGGGGCGTCGAGTGAAGTGCCGGCGGCCTCGGCCCGGCCGTCGGGCGAAACGTAATACACATGCACGGCATCGCGCGGCACCTCGTAGGTCCGGGGCAGCGGGCCGTAGGGGCCGCCCGAAGGCTGGGCCGGGGCGACCGGGGCCAGGGCGAGCGAGATGAGGGCGAGAAGGGACGCGGGCAGCCAGCGGGAACGCGGTTTCATGGGGGTAGTCCCCGGAGCGAAGCAGTGCGGAGGCGAAAGACAACGCCCCGGTGCGTGCTAACATTGGACGGGAGCCGGCTGGACAGGGCGCCCCTTGCGCGGCAAGCTGCCGGCCCATGGACGAGACCGAGCTCGAACAATGCCGCGCGCTGCTGGGCGTGGCGCCGACGGTTACCGTCGAGGAGCTTGAGCGGGTGTTCATGAAAAAGAACTTCGCCCTCATCAAGGGCAAGTCCGGCGCCGCCGACGAACCGAACCCGGAGCTCGACGCGCAACGGCAGGCTTTGCGGGCCGCGTATGAGAAACTCTCGGTCTATCTGCGCGACCAGGCGAGGCAGGCGGAGGCGGCGACCGTGCGGAAGAAGCCGCAGCTGACGGTGCCGCCGATGGCCGCCAAGGCGCCGCTGGCGCGGCCGCCCATGACGCCGCTCACTGCGCCACCGATGGCGCCCAGGACGCTGATCACGCCACCGGAGGTCAAGCCGCGCGATCCGGCCGAAGACGAGTTCGCCCTGCTGCGCTTCGACCACTGGGGCGTGAACGTTTTCGTGCCGCCGCTGCTGCTGGCCTTCGTCTGGCTGGTGAACCTCAGCCCGGCCGGGTTTTTCCTGCAGGGTTTCCATGTCTGGATGCACGAATTCGGCCACGCGGTGCCGGCGTGGCTGGCGGGCTGGCGCGCGACGCCGCTGCCCTTCGGCTGGACGCCGGTGGAGCAGACCCACTCGAACTTTGTCTATTACGGCCTGCTGCTGATGTTCGGCATCCTGGCCGCGGCCGGCGTGAAAGAGCGCAAGGTCTGGCCGGTGCTCGCCGCCGTGGCGCTCGCCGGCCTGCAATACTACATGACGTGGCGGCTGCCGGAGACGCGGAAGGAGTTCTGGATGGTGTTCGGCGGCGTGGGCGGCGAGTTCGCGCTGAGCACGCTGTTCATGATGGCCTTCTGGGTCCAGCTGCCGGAAAAATTCCGGTGGGGCGCGTGCCGCTACGTGTTCTTCCTGATCGGCGCGACCGCGTTCCTCAACATCTGGGTGCGCTGGGGCGACATCCACCGCGGCCTCGAGGAGATCCCCTTCGGCTCGATGATCAACGGCGAGGAGGACGCCGGCGGCGACATGAACCGCCTGATGGACGACTACGGCTGGAAGAAATTCGACATCCGCCGCAACTACCGGCTGCTCGGCTGGGGCTGCTGGGCGGCGCTGGGCTTCATGTGGCTGCTCTTCGTGCTGCGGCTCAACAAGGCCGCGGACTGGGTGACGGCGAAGTTCAGCAAGGCGGAGTGAACCAGATCAGCGCTTCGCCCGCCACGCGGCGTAAGCCGCGGGCAGCGTGGCGGCGCGGGAGTTATACCAGCCGTAGCCCTTGCGGCGCTCGGTGGTGAGCTCGGTCACGGCGTAATGCACCGTGCGGTCGCGTTCGCCAAAGACGGGCCGGCCGGTGCCGCGCTCATGGAAGCGCGCCCAGAGGTCGGGGGCGCCGGCCGTGGGCACGAGCCCGCTGCCGGTGGTGGCCTCGCGGTCCCACACGACGCTGTGCAGCGCATGCGCGGAGAACCAGGCCAGCGCCCCGTCGACCGCGGCGATGATTTCCGGTGAGGGATGCGGAATCGACATCAGGAACTGCACCAGCCCCGCGCTTTCCGACGAACACTCCGAGATGGGCTCGAAATTGCGCGCCGCGCAGGGCTGCAGCGTGAGGGCGTCGTGTTGCTGGCCCCAGACCGTGGGCCGGCCGGCGGCGTCCTTCAGCTGCGTGGCGAGGACGCACTGGATGCCGCGGTCGAGCCGGGCCGCGGCCTCGGCGGCGAGATCGGCGGGGACAAAGGCGTATTCCTTCCGGCGGCCGGCCGTGTCGCGCAGCAGCTCGAGAATGTGCACCATCGCGTCGTCGTTGAACGTGATCGCGTCGTGGTAGCCGCCGGCGAGCGGGTAGATCTGCGGCCAGCCGCCGTTGGGATACTGGGCGGCGAAGATGTAGGCGAGGCCCCGCGCGAAGGAGTCGCGCCAGGCCGCGGCCGCCGGTTCGTTGGCGCCGGCGTGGATCACGAGCGCAAGGAAGCGCAGCTCGTAGATCGTGGAGTCGTTGTCAAAGGTGCCGGCGCTCCAGCCATCGTGGTGGTCGTCCGCGGCCTCCGGTGCGCGGGTGTAGACACCGCCCTTGGTCCAGCCGCCGGAGGGCCGCTGCCAGGTGACGATATGACCGGCGATGCCGCGGGCCTCGGCCGAGGCATACCAGGCCGGGGGCGCATTCAACTTCAGGCGGGTGCTGTAGACGGCGGGAATAGGCGCGCTGTTGACGAGGAGCCGGGAGGTGTTCTCGACGCGATCGGTCGGCTTCGCGGGCGGTCGGGCATGCGAGGCCGAGGCCTGCCAGTAGGCGCGCCACGCCGGTTGTTCCGCGGCCGGCAGTGCGGCGATGCGCGCCTCGGTCAGGGGCAGGAAGGCGTCGGGCTCCCAAGGGCGCGGAGGCGGAGTTTCCGCGGCAGTCGCCAGGGAGAAAACGGTGACCAGGCAGAGCGGTGAAACCAGGCGGGAGTAGCGGGACATGGGCAGCAGGGGTGACGCGGGCGGAAGAAAAGGGGTTACGCCTCCGACCCAATCCGGGGGCCGGGGTGCCATGGGGCCGGGATCAAAGATAGAGGAACACGTAGGCGGCGAAGCTCAGGGCGCCGAGGCCCGCGGCGGTGGCGAGCGACCAGAGCAGGTTGCGCTGCCGTGCGGCCATGGCGAAGGTGGCGATGATGACCGCGGCCTGCGCACCCAGCATGCCGTAGAAAAACCACTGGCTGCGGCGCTGGTGCCGCTCGGCGACCAGGTTGCTCTGGCGCACCTGCACCTCGTAGAGCCCGGCGACGGTGCGGTTCAACCCGGCCTCGGCGTCGTAGCGCATGGCAGAGTAGTTCAGCCGCAGCCGGGCGAAATCGCGCCGGAGGGCGGGCGGGCCGGAGGCGTCGATGGCTTCGCCGAGCCGGTCGCCCCCGGTGATGACCGGGCGCAGGCTTTCGTCGAAGGCGCGGACATCGGCCTGCGCGGCGCGCAGGGCGGCGGTGACAAGCTCAGGCCGGGCCGCGTTCAGGTGCGGGATGAGTTCCGCGTCGGGCAGCCCTTGCCCGATGCCGTCCAGCGCCGTGCGGACCTCGGGGGCGGGCGGGGCGGAGCGGGCTGCGGCGGGCAATTGGGCGGAGAGCAGCACCGTGAGCGCAGCCTGCACGCCGTCGGCGCCGGGCAGCGTGGCGGCGAAGGCGCGCAACGCGGCGGCATCCGGCTGCGCGGTGTCGGCGGTGAACTGCACCACGTCGAGCGTGCCGAGCTGGATGGCGCTGCGCAGGCGCTTGGCTTGGAAAAATCCCCACTGGTCGCCCGCCTTGGCCTGCTGCTGGGCGGCGAGGGCGCGGGTGTATTGCGCCTTGGTCATCTCGCCGTTGGACAGGCCGGCGAGCAGGGTGGCGATGACGGTCATCACGACGGGCGTGGCGCCGAGCACCTTGCCCCACTTGGTCGCCGGCAGCTCGGCTTTCAACACGTCCGGAATCGCGGTGCTCACGTCGGGAGTGTCCGCCGGGCGGGCGGGACAGGCGAGCTGAAAGCGGAAGCGGAACCGGTCGGGACGATCAGCGCACGACGCGGGCGCCGCCGCCCTTCATGAGCTTCTCGATTTCCTTCTGCGTGCCCATCGAGGTGTCGCCCGGGGTCGTGGAGGCGAAGGCGCCGTGCGCCGCGCCGTAGTCCACCGCGAGCTGCGCGTCGTTCTTCGAGAGGAAGCCGAACTGCAGGCCGGAGGCGAAGGAGTCGCCGCCGCCGACGCGGTCGAGGATCTCGAGGCGCGGGTAGGCGCGGCTTTCGTGGAACTTGCCGGCGTGCCAGAGGATGGCGGACCAGTCGTTGATGGTGGCGGTGTGGACGTGGCGCAGCGTGGTGGCGGCGACCTTGAAGTTCGGGAACTCCTTCACGGCGGTCTCGATCATGGCCTTGAAGGCGTCGGTCTCGATGTGCTTGAGGTCCTCGGCGCCCTTGACGGCGAAGCCGAGCGAGGCGGTGAAGTCCTCCTCGTTGCCGATCATGACGTCGACATACTTCGCGATCTCGCGGTTGACCTCCTGGGCCTTCTTGAGGCCGCCGATGGTCTTCCAGAGCGAGGGGCGGTAGTTGAGGTCGTAGGAGACGATGGTGCCGTGCTTGTTGGCGGCCTTGACGGCCTCGACGGTCAGCTCGGCGGTGGAGGTGGAGAGGGCGGCGAAGATGCCGCCGGTGTGGAACCAGCGGACGCCGAGCTTGCCGAAGATGTGGTCCCAGTCGAAGTCGCCCGGCTTGAGCTGCGAGGCGGCGGTGTTGCCGCGGTCGGGGTTGCCGACGGCGCCGCGCACGCCGAAGCCGCGCTCGGTGAAGTTGAGGCCGTTGCGGACGGTGCGGCCGATGCCGTCGTCCTCGCGCCACTTGATGAAGTCGGTGGCGACGCCGCCCTGCATGATGAAGTCCTCGACGAGGTGGCCGACCTCGTTGTCGACGAAGGCGGTGCAGACCGCGGTCTTCAGGTTGAAGCATTTCCGCAGGCCGCGGGAGGTGTTGTATTCGCCGCCACCCTCCCAGGCGGTGAACGAGCGGGCGGTGCGGATGCGGCCCTCGCCGGGATCGAGGCGGAGCATGACCTCGCCGAGCGAGATCTGGTCAAAGGCGCATTCGGAAGCGGGACGGATTTTGAGGGACATGGCGGAAAGTTGAGAGCTGAGAGTTGAGGGTTGAGAGATCGGGCGGATTACTTCGCGGACGCCTTGGCGGCGGCGGCGACAAATTCCTGCGCGCGCTTCGTGATGGCGGCCCAGTCGCCGGACTTCAGGGCGGCGGCGGGGACGAGCGACGAGCCCGCGGCGGTGGCGAAGGCGCCGGCCTTGAGGAAGTCGCCGACGGTCTCGGGCGTGACGCCGCCGGTCGGGAGGAACTGCATGTTCGGGAACGGCGCCTTGAGGGACTTGATGTAGGCGGGGCCGAAAAACTCGGCGGGGAAGATCTTGATGACGTCGGCGCCGGCGTCCCAGGCGTTGCAGGCCTCGGTCGGGGTGAGTGCGCCGGAGAGGATGGCCACGCCGGACTCCTTGCAGGTCCGGATGACCTCGGGGCGGACGGCCGGGGTGACGATGAACTTCGCGCCGGCGGCGATGCCGCGCTTCGCGGTCTCGGCGTCGAGCACGGTGCCGAGGCCGAGCAGCACGTTGGGCAGCTCCTTGGCGACCTGCGCGCAGCACTCGATGGCGTTGGGCGTGGTCATCGTGAGCTCGATGCAGGTCAGGCCGCCGGCGGCGAGGGCGCGGGCGCAATCGAGGAGGCTGGCCGAGCTGTCGGCGCGGATGAGCGCGATGACCTTCTCGGACTTGATGCGGTTCAGGACGTCGGTTTTGGACATGGGGAGGCGGCGCAGAGCGCCGCGGTTGATAGTTGAGGGCTGAGAGTTGAGAGGGTCGGAAAACCGGATGCAAGTCGCGGTGTGGACTATGACCCGCCGCCGGCCCAGGCGGGTTTGTCGCGGAGGTGGTAGAGGCGTTCGCCGGCCTTGGGCTCCAGGAAGATGCCCTCGTGTTCACGGTTCGCGAAGTCCTCCTTCTTAATGGAGCGCCAGTCGCGGTAGCCGAGGTTGATCTTCCTGCAGGTGGCCTCGGGGATGCCGGTGGCGAGGGTCACGCGCACGCGGGGTGTCTCGATGCCGGTCTTTTCGTCGTAGGTGCCGATGCCGTGGACGTGGGTGGAGTGGGCGAGGGTGCCCCAGGGCTCGTGCTTGAATTTGTCCCACTGCTTCAGGAAATACTGCACGCAGTGGTAGCCGATGCGCTCGATCATCGGGCCGTGGACGACGGACACCTCGTGGATGTGCGGCGCGTAGATGATGAGCTCGCCGCCGTCGGCGACGATCGGCTCGAGCTTATACATGCACTTCCCGCCGACCCAGAGCTCGTCATACATCGCCGGGGCGCAGGAGAGCACGGTGTGGAACGGCCGGTCCTTGTAGGTGATGTGGAGCTCGCGGGAGAGCTCGCTCGCGTCGTCCCATGCGGTCTCGGGCGTGCCGGCGAAGAGACCGGCCAGCTCGCCCTTGCCGTGCACCACCATGCAGAAGCAGAGCTTGGGCACGGTGACCATGGCCCCGGCGCGGTCAACGACCTTGCGCACGGGCGTCCACTTGTTGCCGATGATCATCGGGTTGGTGACGACGGCGCCGAGCCAGTGGAAGAAGTTCAGGATGCCCGGGCCGGCCACGCCGGGGAACAGGTATTTGTTGCCGCCGGAGAAGCCGACGACCTCATGCGGGAAGACCGGCCCGATGATGATGAGCTGGTCGTAGTCGAAGAGGCGCTTGTTGATGTGCACCGGCACGTCCATCGCGAAGAGGCCGCCGGAAAGTTCCTTGATGTCGGCGGCCGGGATGTGGCCGAGGTCGCGGAGCGCGGCGGCATTGTCCCACTCGTGGTTGATGAACTCGACGCTCTTATAGAGGGAGGAGCGCTGCTCCGCGGTGATGCCGACGCGCTGGTTGATGGCGTCGTCCGGCATCGCCGGGTGCGTGCCGAGGGCGATCATGACGTCGAACTTATTGGCGACGCCGCCGATCTGCGCGAAGAGCGTCTGGAACATCAGCCCGACCGGTGCCGTGCGGGTGCCGTCGGGGATGATGAGCAGGACGCGGCGGCCGCGATAATCCCCGGCCGGGCAGGCCGCGGCGACGAGCTGGGCGACTTCCGCGCCGGCCAGGGAGCGGCCGGCGGGGGCGACGAGGCGATGCGGGGCCACGGCCATGGGAAAGGGACCGGATCAGCGGCGCGGGTTGGTGTAGCCGAGGAGCCGGGAGAGTTCGGCGGCGGCGGTCTGCACCTTGCCGGCCATCTCGGGGATGCGCTCCTTGGTGAAGCGCACGGTGGACGCGGTGATGCCGATGGCCGCGGCCACGTTGCCGTCGGAGGCATAGACCGGGGCGGCGAGGCAGCGGATGCCGGGCGCGAACTCCTCGTCGTCGAGGCTGAAGCCGCGCTTGCGCGTGAGCTCGAGCTCGCGCTTGAGCTCGCTGAGGGTCGTGAGCGTGTGGGGCGTGCGCTTGGTCGGGCGCTCGGAGCCGCTGCCGTAAAACTCGTTCAGCCGCTGGTGATGGAGGAAGGCGAGCAGCGTCTTGCCGGTGGACGAGCAATGCAGCTCGGCAAGGAAGCCGGGGCGGGACGCGGCGCGGAGCGGGTGGGGGCTGTCCTGCACGGCGACGATGAGCGAGCGGTCGTCGCACGGGATGGCCAGGTGGGAGGTCTCGTCGGTCGCGCCCGTGAGTTTCTCGAGGATGGGGATGGCGGCGGTGCGGATCTCCGTGCCGGCCAGCGAGGCGTTGCCGAGCTGGATGAGCACCGGGCCCAGTTCGTAGAGCGCGCCGTTTTTGCGGACCAGGCCCTCGAGGTGCAGCGTCGTCATGATGCGCAGGGTGGTGGTGACGGGAATGCGGAGCGTGCGGCCGATGTCGGCGATCTTGAAGCCGTCGGGGCTGCCGCCGAGCAGCTTGAGGATGCGGCAG
>Ga0066412_1000060_pt1 | contig 59862 bp, 43 predicted proteins | sample LakWasMet16_LOW5_2_FD_59499 | JGI IMG/M metagenome (GOLD analysis project Ga0066412, IMG submission 59499) | Freshwater sediment methanotrophic microbial communities from Lake Washington under simulated oxygen tension - Sediment Metagenome 16_LOW5 | ecosystem: Environmental > Aquatic >... | reverse complement strand
GTGCCTTGGACGAACAACGAGAGCGAGAGGCTGCTGAGACACCTCGTCGTCGGGAGGAAGTATGCGCAGCTCCCAGTTATGCGGAGCGATTCGCCATCGCAGCCGTGTTCGCAGCCGCGGCACGTCAAGGGCAGCGCATATTCACAGCCCGTCGAGGAAGGCGAGCAGGTCGTCGCTCGGAGTGAAGGGCGCCTTGCACGGGACTGGTTCCGGGAGCGCGGCGAGCGCACGTCGCTTCATCTCGAGGTCGGCCTCGACGTAGCGGTGCGTCGTCGTGGGGCTCTCGTGCCCGAGCCAGATGGCGATCACGGTGAGATCGACGCCCGCTTGCAGCAGATGCATCGCCGTCGTGTGCCGGAACGTGTGCGGCGAGATCCGCCGACCGCGCAGCGACGGACACGTCGCAGCCGCCTTCTTCACCGCGAGCCGCAGCCGGTGGGCGACGTCCGAGCGGGTCATCCGCTGACCGCCGTGGTTGGGGAAGAGCGGCGCGGGCCGGAGGTACCCCTGGAGTTGGGTGCACCTCGGCCGACTACTGGAGTAAACTAACCCCTCCGCGAGCGGCGTCTTTCGGGCTCCCCCGGCCTCGTCCTACACCTGCGGGCGGAGGTCACCATGTCCCGACGCCCGAAGACCGCTCGCGGAGGGGTTACTCCCCATCGAAGACCGCACGCTCATCCGAAAACACGGGATGGATCGACGCATCCAGGCCGCGGCGAGAAGTAGGGCGCCTCGGGGGTGACCGACGGATGCCCAACCGCCGTCACCCGCAGGGAGCGCCCAACCGACTTTTGACGCCGTAGCGAAATTCAGTGAGCTTCGATCTACCGGGGGTGGGGCTCCAGCAACGCACGAACGAGGGGCAGAAGATTCAGCCCAATCAGCAAAAACAGATGAGCTGTGCTTTTCGATAAAAATCTCCCCTTATAGTACGAGTAGCAGTCGCGCTCGAACCAGCCTCGCACAAAGACGACCGCGACGATCGATCCAACCGCCCATCCCAAACCGAGATTATCCGCCTCCGCAAGAGAGGCGATCGCGGTGGTCACGCAGAGAGCGTACAATCCGATCACCTCCCCAACGAAGCAGACCGCGGTGAAGATCTTGTTGCGGTCCTGGCGCTCCATATCCGCCTTGGAGGGCGGATCTCCAGGCTTCTTCACTCGAGTATCGGGCGCCTGCAACGCATCTCTCCCGCGAACCAGATGAGACTCGTACTGATCCGCCGCCCCCGGATGTTCCTCACCAAGTGGAGTATTCTTCCAAAGCGAATCGACGATGCTATCCCCGAAGGCCTTGAGGCAGATGCCTGCCACGACGATCCCTCCATGAACGATCAGCAAGCGATTCATAGTCGTCTCGGATCCCCTCAGTGCTGGCGAAAGAACTGAACATCGAAAGCCCTCTCGGTCGACCCACCGTACAGCGCCGACTGCGGAGGCGGTGGCAACAGGGGGCTCGCCCGCACGGACCATCTTGCCCCGAGCACGACCTGAGCGGTGCGACGCACGTCTGAGTCCGGACGTGCAATGAACACCCGGCGCGTGGCTTGAAACTGAATCATGGTCGCCCTCATGCCATGGTTTGGATCCACCCCGCCTCGATACCCACCGCAGTGCGAAATCAACGAGAACGAATGCGTCGGCGCGACGATGCCAGTGTCAGAATCTACCAGCGTTCCAGCTCCGTGAGCGATCGACAGATTGAACTCGACCTGAAGGTGCGGAGTCCCGGAAAGGCTCAAAACGAATATTCCGATTGGCACTTCTCCGTCCACCTGCGACGGGCCGCAGCCGATGCCAACGCGGTAGGAAATATGGACATATTTATGGCGCAATATGCACATTTTACGCACCCTCCTTGGATTCGCCCGCGGGCGGCTCGCTGTCACCGAGGCTACCTTGAAGTTTCACGAGTCCCTGCTGGAAGAATCTGAACAATCTGGATGCCGGAAGTGGAACCGCGGAGGTGAATGCGACCAGCTGGGCCAGGAACGCGGGGGCTGGAACGTGAGAGACGAAGCCGGTGCGAAGCGCTCCTGATTCGGTATAGAGAAAGTTGAGCCAGAAGTCACCGTAAGGAGTGTACAACCTCACCGCCTCGGTATCTGGCGCGTTCGCCGCTGCCAGAATCGACTGTCGGCCACTCCGGCTCAGAGGCACATCGCCAAATTGGACTGAAGACGCGGGACATTCCTCCGTGAATTCAAGACCACTCTGCGGCATCTGCTCCCTTTTGATTGTCAGGCAGTGGCCGTTGATCGGGCGGGGGTAGTACAAACTCTTCTTGTGCCTCGAGGTCAGCCAATTTACCTGACTCGCGTAGGTGTCGATCCAGTCGAGCAAGGAATGTATATCAAGCGTACTGTGCCACAGAACACTATAGTAGTCATTTGCAATAACGCTAAGATGGACGATCGGACCGGCCTGATCCGGCAAGAACAACGCGCACGTGTATTCGCTGAAGCCGGGCTCGGACGCCTCGCGAAACGCGAATTGCAGCGCCGTCCCTGAGCTCTGTCCCTCTGCCTGACGAATGGCGTCCTCACGCGCCTGCTCCGCTGCGGCGACGATCTCCTCCAACGCCACCTTTGTTGACGGCTCATTCATTCTGCCGCTGCGAGGAAAGAATCGTACTTTCGCGACGGCGGCAGTATCCGGCAGAAGGCGCCGATACGCCTCCCAGCCCGCGTACAACACCGTGAGATCTCGCGAGTAGCGAGTCCCGGACAGGCGCTTGACCGCGTCGAGAAGCGCTCCCTGAACGTCGTCGTGCTGATCCATCAGAATCACCTTTGGCGCCCTCTGATTGGGCACTAACAGTGATGGAGCGCGCGTCGCCACCGTCATTAAATCGATCACCTCGCGAAGGTCTCGATGCAGACGCCCGAGTCGAACGTACTGCCGCGCCTTCTCCTCCGGAGTACCCGTCCCAAAGCGGGTCCTGAGATAGAGATAGGAAGAGGAGCGAACGAGACCGCGTTCCTTCTGGTCGAGATTTCGCACCGCCGGGTCAAGCGTCCAGGGGTTTGCCTCGGACGCACGTCGAAGCCACGGGCTGCGACCAATGATGTAGCAGACCCGCTTGTGCCTGCGCCAGTTGTCGTTGCTTGAGTACGCCAGCGCTAGATTGAGCGCATCAATTGAATTATCTACAACCTTACTCGGCCGGTGAGCCGACAAGAACTCGTAGACGGCTGTGAAAATATGCTGCTTCCATGGACTCTTGACGAGTTGTTCCTCTCCGTGAAGCAAGCCCAGTGATTTATCTCGAATGTAGCCCGCCAGACGCTCATACCCATTCGCGGCGCTTGAGTTCTTCGCAAGCTTCGAGATGGATGCGGAGAGGCGCTCCCGCGTGGGTAGCTGCGCGAAGACCTCCTCCAGCTTCGGCTGCGTCATCAGCCCAGCGGTCTCATCCAACTGGGCACGCCGTAGCGCAGAAGGGACCGCAGTACTTTGACCGCCTGCGCGTGCGATGTTGTTCACGAGTTCCAGCAGCGTGCCTGCGGGAAGCGCGAGAGGAAGCGGATATTCGATGGCCTCTTCCAGCAATTTGGCGGTCCACGCCCTCGCTGCGTCCTGACCACTGCGGTCGTGTTGCGGCAAATTGATGATGTCGTGCACCTCAGAAAAGTCCACGAGAAACTGTGGACTCAGGTCGTAGGTGATCTCGCGCGCCAGGTCCGCGCTGAGCTCATCGAGATCCTGCACGACCGGAGAGAATGCGCGCACATAGTTAACCAGCCTCTCCGTCAGAACTCCTTCGTTGGCTCTTAGCGCAATGGGGAAGACGACGGGATGGCTCTTCTCTGACTCGACTTGCTCTTCGTCCATGATCATCCCATTGTGGCGTGTGGGGTTGACGGAGAATCGATCTCAGCGCTACACTCCGATGGATCTATCGGACGCAGACCTCTCTCTCCTGCATGATGGACCGAATTGCCATTAGCACCGTGGAGGGAGGTCTGCTTCTTCTCACCCAAGCCTATACGCTTCTTAGCGGTAGGCTTGTTGTGTTTCACAAAAGACTTCATCTGATCCAGACAACAAAACGAGGAAAACCTCAGAAAGCAGTCACAGCATGAATAGTTACGCCATCAGACGTAGACTCCGCAAGCTTGCGCATATCGAAATCGACGAACGATAGCCTCGAAACCGCCGGTCCGCTTATATGAACAACGACCCCTCTGGTTTTTTCGCGATTCCGCGCCGCTCGAAGGACGTCGAGGTTCCCTAGCTCCGACACTCTCGCCCCGGGGCCCACTCCGATGAATCCATGTCGAGTCCCGCTCCGATCACCGACAGAACCGCCCATCAACTCACCACCCCTCCGCGAACAGTGAGGTCTCGTCACAGGACGCAGTGGTCCACGTCGCAACGGCTACTGCAGCAGTCACGGCCCGACCTGCAACTGCCGCCGACCGCACGACAGCAGTGCGCGCCGACGCAGACCGAACCGGTACCGCAGCAGTCTCGATCCTCCCGGCACTCTCCCGCCGGGTTGGAGCAGCAACGACCGCCCTCGCAGCCGCCGCCAGCGCAGCAGGTCGAAGCGGTCGAGCACGCGCCGCCCACCCTGACGCAGGTGCACTGGCCCCCGAAGCAGGAGTTGTTGCAGCAATCGGCGTTCGTCCGACACGCGCCGGAGTCGCCGGCGCAGCAACGGCCCGCGGCGCACAACAGGCTCCCGCAGCAGTCGCTGTTGACGCCGCATCGCCCGCCACCGAGGTTGCAGCAGGTATACGAGGCGCCGGGACCCGGGCTGTTGCAGCCCAGCCCCGCGCAACACTCGGCGTCGCTCGAACAGACCCCATCGTACCGATGCCTGCAGCAGATGCCGTCGTAGCAGGCCCTGATGCAACAGTCCGCGGCAGCGCTACAACCCTGGCCGGTCCGGACACAACAGCGGGCCGTGAAGGGGCTGCACCCGAGTCCGCCGCAGCAGTCCGAGTCCCCGAGGCAGCTGTGGGTGCTCGCAGACATCACTTCGCTGGTGCACGTGCACACCCCGCCCTCGCAGCGACGGCCGCAGCATTCGTCATCCGTGCTGCACGCCCACGCGACCGGCTTGCAGCAGTCCTGTCGGTTCACTCCGCGCGTACACGGCACGCCCGGGCAGCACTGAGCATCCGAGCTGCAGAAGTTGTGGTTGGCGCGCTCACAGGTCTGGCTGACGATGATGTCGGGCGTGTTCACTTGCGCTTCCGCTGGAACGTCTGCCCCCAGCGGAACGTCCTCGTCCCCGTCGAGTCGCATGCCCACGTCCATCGGACCGTCGTCGCCCGCGGCTCGGTCCCTGACGGCCCCGAGCCCGCTGTCTCGCGCGCTCGTGAACGGCACGTCGGTGGAGCACGACGACACGAGGGTGCCCAGCCCGACGAGGATCGGCCCCGTCAGGCTTCGGACGCGATCACCGAGACCGTCTCGTCGCGGGCCGAGGACGCCCTGAGGAGAGAGGGAGTCCGAGCACATCGTCGAGGGGTCCTGGTCCAGCTCTCCGGGTTCAGCCCGCCGCCCGGTGCCCCAGCGAAGGACGAGCCACGTGTCGACCCTTCGACGCAGGCCACGACGACCGCCGGGTTCGCGCCGACCCTCGGAGTGCACCTCAGCGCCTCGCATCCAGGAGATCATATCGAAGCCCGCTGCTCCCCTCGCCCGTCCCGGTTTCTCGAATCCGGCTCGTCCAGACGTGGACCGACCCGTCCAGCCAGCGCGAGACCTGCACCCTCCGCCGCACTGCCACCCCGACCCGCGGGACCTCCTCCTCCTTCAGGCGGAGGGCTCCCGACGACATCCCTCCGGAGGTGGGTACGAGATCCCGGAGGAGCCGCCCGTCGGGGGCCTGGAGCGCCCCATCCGAGCCCTCCATGGTCCCGAGGCGCAGCTCGATCTGCCCCCTCGCGGGATCCCCGAACGGCCAGGGCACGAGCGGATACCAGTACCGGGGCACCTCGGTCTGCAGCCGATACGTGTACGCGGGCGCGCCCTCCTCGCGGGCCGCTGGCACCGGCACGACCGTCCGACGGGTGATCTCGTCGGTGCGCTCCCGAAAGGGCACGGGCTCGCCGATCGCGTTCTGCGCAGTGTGTTCGAGCGCCCAGGCCATGTTCGCCATCTCGTCGCGCAGGAAGCGGACCTCCTCAAGCACGGGCCCGGTCTGGAGGCTCATCGAGGCGCTGGCAGGGAGGTGGAAGAAGGGCGCGACCGGCCGCTCCGGACGGTCGGGATCGATACGGCTGGTCGAGAACATCGACCACTCCGGCACGACCTCGTGCACGGGCGGGATGCGGGTGACGCCGCCGAAGACATCGTGCACGGTGAGCGAGGCGACCTCGCAGACGGTCCCCACGTGCATGTCCATCGGGACCATAAACCAGTCATTGCCGTGGACGATCATGAAGTCCATGACGGCGAGCCGTCCCAGATCGCGCCGGTCGACCCGAACGTCGCCGAAGTCGGAGCGCGATGATTCGAAGTCCCACCACCGCGCGTTGGGCATGCCGCGGAAGCGCACGTGGGCCGGGAGCATCGTTCGGGTCGTCGGCTCGGGGTCGGGGACGCGATCGCCGCCCTCGACCACGTCGAAGTCGTACCAGTCGAGCTCTCCCTGACCCCCAGGATGCAGGCGCAACCGCGTCTCGGAGGCCGACGCATCCTCACCCAGCGCGAGGCTGGCGTCGTACCGCAGACACTCCGGCACCCAGGCGTCGGGATTGCCACCGGCGAGGTTGCCATGGAGGCTGAGTACCTCGTCCAGAAACAGCCCCATCACCTCGTCGAGCGCGGCCGAAAGCGGGTGCAGGCGCGCCCCGAAGGTGCCCGCCATCCCGGCACGCGCCAGTTGCACGCCGTCGGTCCCGCGTCCGACGCAGAATTCGATGAAGCGACGGCTGCTCTCGTCGAGCTCGCGGCCCTGTGAGGGGGACCCGAGCGGGTACTTGCGTCGCACCCAGGGCAGGACCTCGCCCGCCGCGTCCGCCCCGAGCCGCTCGACAAGAAGCGCCTCGAAGAGCTGGCCGAGCTCCGCCGCGAGGGAGACATCTTCCCCGTCGGCGAACTCCTCCATCACCACCCGCTCCAGCGGTGCGGCCGGGAGGACCGGACCGTCTCCGTCCGCGCACAGCAACGGCCGAGAGGGTCGCTCGTTGCGCGGACCCCAGGTGCCGTCAATCGCTGTCCGGGTCTTGAGCGCAACCGACGCCGGGGACGCCGCGTCCTCGCCCTGGAACTCCCCCAGCTGCCACTGGCGCGTCAGCATCCAGAGCGGGTCACGGATCTCCGCCGCGAGCGAGTCCCGGATGTCGTTGGTCGAGGGGCGCGGCTCCAGGCGGCTCCAGCCCGTGATCGAGGTCATCGCGTCTCCTCCGAGGATTCAGGGTCGATGGCGGCGAGCCCCGCGAGGCGGGTCGAAACGGTATCGGCAAGGGGGTTGTTGGCCAGATAGAGCCCCGGCAGGAGCTGCCCGAGGCTCCCGAGCCCGTCCCGATCGACGGCACGGATCTTCGCCATCTCCCGCGTCTCGGTGAGGATGTCGAAGAGCGCGTCCGTCGTCCACGGCGAGCCCGGCACGGGCGGAACCGCGAGGAGCAGGGCCTGGGGCGCCTCGGCCCCCGGATCGTCGTAGTGGAACGCGAGGCCCGTCATCTCCCGGCGGTTCGGGATGAACTCGGTCCACTCGTCGAGCAGCACCCCCGACCAGGACTCCGCGGCCCCGGCCTCGTTCGCCGTGAACATGAAGAGCGAGATGCACCCCGGCGGCGGAAGGTCGTGCGCGGGCGGCGCGTCCGCTGGCCCGGACACGAGCGGCGCCTTCACCGCGGCCCAGTGCCCGTAGGGGCTGGGTTCGAGTTGCGCGACCTCCATCGTGCCGAGGTCGAGACCCGCCGCGCGGGCGTAGAGCGAGAGCCGACGCCATCGCCCGAGCGCCGCGCGGACGCGCCAGAACTGCTGGAGCCACCGCCTCGCCTCTCGGGGGACGACGCCGAGATCGATGGGGTTCTCCGAGGGCGGGCTCTCCCGCGTCCTCCCACTGGCGGACACGAGCGAGAGACGGGGCAGCACCCCGAGCACCAGACGCTTGCGCCCGAAGAGCGCCTCGAGCACCGCGCCCGGAGCGCCGCGTGCGGCCTCGTGCGCCGCGGCCGCGATGCTCGCGAGCGATTCGCCCGCCCGCGGAGTCCGGCCCGACGTCTCGGGCGAAGACACCGCCGCCGCCTGGAGCAGCCGCCCGCGGAGCTGGTCTAGCACCCGCCGTCCCCGCGCAAGGATCGCCGGTTTGGCGTCCCCGGGCCCGTCGCAGAGAGCGCCTGGCAGGTCGTGATTCGCGGCGACCGCGAGAAGCGGCAGGAGCCGGTCGGTCGACCGCATGGCGAGCGCCTTCGAGAGTTCCTCGCAGAGCCCGAGGACGTCGGTGATCGCCGCGCCGATGTTTCGCACCCCGCTCGGGGGAACGTGATCGCTCTGGACCGTCGGCGCGCGCTCAGGAAGGAGCACATCGGGCGCGTCGACAGCCCGGGCGCCCCCGAGGACGGCGTTGAGCGCACGGGCGAACTCCAGCAACTCGGCGAAGCTGCGCCACCGGGACCCCGCCGTCTCGAAGCGGATGACAAGATCGGTTGCGCCCTCGGGGACGTGCATCGCGATTCGCCTCTCCAGCTCCGTACCGAGAGGCGGAGGCGTCGTGGGCACCCCTCGGCTGGCGCCCGCGGCCGGACGCGCCGGGGCCACCTCGTCCGAGAGCCCGGCGGGCTGCTCGTGGGCGAGCGCGAGGAAGTCGAGCGGCCGGAGGCCGAGCTCCGCGAGCCCGATCTCCTCGGTCGTCCGGGAGCCGCCTCGCGGGACGTAGGACACCGGAAACACGATCGGGCGCGGGTCGCCGAGCAGCCGCCCGACCCACCCGTCGAGGCCCGGGGCCAGGTGCGCGCGAGGAGACAACTCCGTCGGCCATCCCTCGCCGGGCGTGAGCCCGACGGGCACTCGCAGCATCACGCGGTGGGTGACCGGAATCCCACCGCGTGGCGACCGGACGACCTCCGGATCCGGTGGACGGGCGCCACGCCCCAGCGCGTCGAGCGTCGCTCCAGCGCCTCCCGGATTCCCCCGCACCAGCTGGAACACCGACTCCGCCGTGAGCAGGTCCCCCACGGCGTCGAGCGTCTGCACCAGCTCCTCGCAGACCGAGTCCAGTCGCCGCTGGGTCTCGACGCTCCGGATCTCGAGGAGGCCCACGGTGCCCGTACCGCTGGCCACGCAGGCCGCGTGGAGAGCGAGACCGTCGAGCACGTGGCGCGCTCCGGCCTCCTCGCTCGTCGCCCCGGCGTCCGTTGGCCGGACGGCGGTGATCGGGAAGCGCTCCCGAAGCGGCTCGATGCAGACGTCGAGGCCGAGGTCGTGCAGCGAGCGCTCGACCTGGTACCCCAGCACGGCTGCCAGCATCTGCCCGCTGCGCAGGGCTTCGAGCACCTCCTCGGCCCGGCGCACGCGCGCCGAGGAGAGGTTGATCCGGAAACGCTCCGCGCTCTCCCCCCGATGGGTCAGGTGCGCGTTGAGCAGGACCGCCCCGGTGGCCGCATGATCGAGGGAGGGGCCGTGTACGAAGCCTTCACTCGCCGGTCGATGGGGATCACGGCGTCGGAGCTTCTCCACCCAGCCGTAGGCGCCGAGGTAGAGACCCGTCACGCCGTCGGCTCGGGCCTCCTCCAGGCGCCGCGTCACGAGCGAGGTCACCCACGCGTCGAGCCGGTGGGACGAGAGGTCGAGCGTCTCGGAGAGCAGGCGCTGCTGCTCCGCCGGGGCGCACCGGTTGATCCGCTCAAGCGCCTGCGCGTACGGCCGGAGCGCGGCACCGGTCCAGTCGTCATCCCGGGCGTCGGGGTCCAGTCGGAACGCACCGAGGCCCCCGGGCAGGGAGCGCAAGCGTGCCCAGGGCGTCCTCGCCGAGGCCGGATCGGCCGGGTCCTCGACCACTTCGATCTCGCGGTGAACAGCGCGCAGGCGCCGCTGCGCGTCCGAGAGACCGGCGCGTCCGGCCTCCTTGAGGGCCAGGGCCTCGTCGCCGACCCGGACCATTTCGAGCAGGGTCGCGTGACGGAGCAGGGCCGCGAGGAGGGAGCCCGAGGGCGTCGGAGCGCGCAGCGTCTCGGCCGTCGCGCCCAGGATCTGGCCGATCTCGCTGGCCCGCCTTGCGGCCTCGTCGGGCGCCTGCTCCGAGCGAGGATCGCCGCTCACCAGGGCCCCCGTGTACCGGAGCGCGCGCTCATCGAAGACGAGGGTCGCGAGGCGCCCGAGGGGGAGCCGCACTCCGGCCTCCGCCCGGGCGTGATAGGCCCGCAGGAGCAGCTCCACGATCGCAGGATTCATCCCTGGCACGAGTCCCAGGGCGAGCAGCGTGGTGTCCCTTCCCAGCGCCTCGCGCACCCGCAGCTCACGCAGGCTCGCGTCCGCGCCCAGGATCTCGAGCAGGTCGCGGTCGGGATCGTCGGGCATGCGTCCGACGTGGGGGAGGTTGGCCGTCCACCCGTCGGTCGCCCGCGCGACACGCACGAGCCTCCGTCCCTCGCGCAGGAGACCGAGGAGCGCCACCTGGAACTTGTCCGTGGCTGGGACGGCCCAGCGGGTCAGGGAGGTCACTGGCAGGATCCCGTAGGGCACGGCGCCCACCCGGAGGGCGGGCAGTGGCCCCCGGCCCCGGACGTGGCGGATGAAGTGCTCCCGGGCCGACCAGACCATCTCCGGCACCACCGTCGGCTCGAGGATCTGGGAGAGGAAGTAGCCCAGGGTCGCTGGCCAGAGCGCGAGATTCATGTCGGCCGCAGCCGCCTGCTCGCCTCGGTCCTGGCCCTCGATCCGAGCGAAGACAGAGGGCTCGACGCCCAGGTATCGGGCGACCTTGGCCCCATCGGTGAGGTACGGCTCCCCCAGGAGTCGCGATCGGTCCGCGGGGCGCACGACACGGAGAGTCTCGATGCCGTCCGCGGGACGCTCGACGCGGAAGCTGTCCGCATCGCCCTCGTCCGCGGGAGGGAATCCGGCGGGTCGCTGCGCGGTGTTGTTGGTGGGCGTGCCCTGCGGGACGAAGGCGAGCCCCCGCGAGTAGTGCTGGACGTCCAGGAGGCGCGCGAGCTCGACGGATGCGTCTTCAGGGGACGCGTGGCTTCGAACGCCGATCACCTGCACCTGGTCGAACCCGAGCTCCCAGTCGATGGCGGTCAGGCCCCTGAAGGTGACCGCCATCCCGCAGGCCTCGGCGTGCTCGAAGTCGACCGTCCAGCGCGAGCCCGCATCGAAGAGTTCCTCGTCGGTGGCGGACCGGCTCACCCCTGGGGTCGACAACGATCCCGCGGGGGGCGGGGTCAGGGTCAGGGCCAGCGGCATGAGCACCGGACGGGAGGTCGTTCGGTGCTGGCTGTTGCTGGGATTGCCCGAGTGATCGTAGGAGCGCTCCGCACGAACCTCCCAAGCGTCCGGCAACATCCACGCCTGCACCGCGCGGGTCCAGGAGCCGGTGCGGGTCGCGTCGAGGCCGGTACGAGCGGGATCGGTGTTCCGGACGATCCAGGCGGCGCGCGGTGCCTTGTAGGAGGCGACGAGGCGTCGCCACCCCTCCTGGGCTCGTTGCGTCCGGTCGGGGCCTCCCGACACGGTCGCGCTGAGCTCGTGCCAGAATCGATCTCCGTCTTCGCGCTCCCTGGGCGTCAACCCGATCTCGTGGGAGTCGGCGAGGATCTCATCGGGGTAGATCCGCACCCGAAGACACTTCTCCTCGCCGATCAGGACGAACCGGGTCTCGAGGCGTACCGGAAAGAGCAGGATCGGGCGATCGGACTCGAAGCTCGCCAGGATCTCCCCGGGCTCCCGGTTCGATCGTGCTTGTGGCCCTGGGGCTGGCGTCAGGCGCGGGGCGTCCCGGAGGGGCTCGGCCTCGGGGGGCCGGGGCCCCCGCGGAGTCTTTACGGACGGGACGCGCAACGCGTCCTTCAAGGACACCGGAAGGGACCGGTCGCCGGAGGCCTTCCCGAGAGAGGGTCTGGACGCTTCCTCCCGGAGGAGCGGAGGGGGGCCGGACAGTGACGGCGGGACCGAGGGCGGAACGGCCAGCCCTGGCCAGGGCATCTCGTCGGCCCCTTCCGGGTCGCTCCACGAGCCTTGCGGTGCAGGCGGCTCCTTCCAGAACGAAGCGGGCTTCGCGAGAGGGATATCGACGAGCCGTTTCGCAGGCTCCGGAACGAGCACCGTCTCCGGGAGATCCTCCCAGCCGACCTGAGGCAGGCCGAGCGCCTTCTCTTCCGACTTCGAGGGCTTCGTGCCCGATGCGTCGGCCGGTTCGCTTGACTCCCCTTTGGCCCATCGCGTCTGTGATTCGCCTTGAGGCTCGGACGGGTCCTTCTCCCAGGTACTCGTCTGCGACATCGGTGCGGACGTGGCCGGCTTCGAGGGCTCCTCGATGGCGTCCTGGGGGCTGCCGGTCCCTTCCTTGGCCGATCGGGGTGTCGTCGCCGGGCCCGATGGCATGCCGCCAGGGTCGTAGGGAAGATTCCACGCCGTCTGGGTCGGCGCCTCCCGGACTGGGAGCGCCCCTTCCACGATTGGGAGCGCGCCCTCGGTGCCGACCGGCGCGAAGAGCTCGCTCGGCGAGCCGACTCCCTTCTCCGGGCGTGGCGGCACCAAGGCGTCGACCTTCTGCGTCGACGGATCCGACGTGCCCTTGGACGAAACGACCTTCGGATCCGACTTCGAACCGTCGTCCGAATTCATGACGCACCTGAGGCGGGCAGAGAGTGCGGTGCATCGTCCGTCATGGTGAGAAATCGCTCCGCATCGAAGAGAACCTGCAGGGGTTGATGGAGCAGGCCGCTCGCCACCTGCGCCGAGGTGAGAAAGGCCGACACCGGATTCCCAGGTACCAGGGCCGAGGCGTCTGCCGACGTGACGTAGCGCGACGCGGCCGGGAGCGTCGGCACCGACGGGCTCCGGAACGAAAACCTCGTTTCGCCGGGATGCTCCTGGATGACGAAGTACCAGTGCCCTTCACGCAGCATCTGCTCGCGCGTTCGAAGGAATCCCAGGAAGGTCACGTCGGGGCGCATCGTCCCCACGAACCAGGGAAGGAGTTCGAGCGGTGAGGACTCGCGCGTGGCCGTGGATCCTTCCGGATTCTGGAGCGCGTAGACGACCGTGGAGGGAAAGCGTTGGAGCAGGTCGCCCCGGAGCAGGAGCACCAGCGAGTCGGTCGCGTCCCGCTCGCCGTGCGAGCCGAGCGCCGTGGACCGGTGCCACCGATCGATCGGCTGGATGTCCAGCGGAGGCGTGCCGACACCGGTGTCGATCGCCTTCCAGAAGCGCCGGAAACAGGTGCCGCGCTGGTCGGTGGGGTACTCGTGCCAGAGCAGTTCGCGCCCCATCTCGTGGTTCAGGCCGACCATGTACGCCTCGACGAAGGCCCGGTTCGTGGTGAGCAACGAGACCGAGTTCACCGGCACCTTGTCCAGTCCCGGAAGGATCCACTCCTGGGAAAGGTCCCGAAGGGGCTCGTACATGGGCTGGAGGAACTCCGGGTGGGCCATGACCGGCTCCAGGGGGTCCATGGCGTTCTGGATCACCCCAGGCCCGAGGGTCAGGCGACTCCGGATCGACTCCGTGATCGCCACCGCGGGATCGAGCGCCGCCAGAAGCGCCGCAGCGAGCGCGTCCAGGTCCACCGGCGGGACGGGCGGCGGCGGGGACAGGACCTTCTGCTGCCGCGCGCGATCGATCAGGGCCGCGCGAAGACTCGCGGTGGCAGCCTCCGACCGGATGGGCGCCGTCGGATCGTTCGAGGGGACCTTCTCGGAGGAGGACGCCACGCCGCTGCGAAGGAGGGCCGACACGGCCCCTCCGTCGAGCGGAGTGATCGCTCCCACCCGCCCCAGGGCACGCGCCGCGAGCACGATCTGTCCCAGCAGAGTCGACCGTCGCCCCGCGTCCTCGAGGCCTCGACGGGCGTCGGCGTCCAGGGCCTCTGGAAAGTCCGCGACGGCACTGGCGGTCGAAGCCGACCCGGCCTCCCCGCGCAGGACGCTCAACGCCGTGACGAGCCCCGAAGGCGTCGGGGGTGGTCGGGCGGCGGCGAGCTTCCCCTGGTTCATCTCTTCGAGGAAGGGCGATGGAGGGAGGGTGGGATCGCGACGCTGACGGCGACCGAGCGGGCCGTTGCGGCGGGACAGGCGACGCCATTGCGGGTCGAGCGTCCCGGGTACGATGGGGCTCGCGGCGAGTTCGGCCGCGACCGTGCGCGCGCCGTACCGCACATGCGCGTGCGCGGCCTCGGTCCAGAGCAGGAGGGACTCGGTCCCCATGGTCTGGAGGTCCCGGCGGTAGAGGCGGCACGAGGCCTCGCGGGAGAGCTGGGTCAGGCGCAGCGTCTCGTTGATGCGACGAATGTCGGGGAGCTGGGCCCAGGCGCCCGCCAGGAGCGCCTGCTGGTGCTCCTGCACCACCTGGGTGCCGACCCCGGCGGTGATCCGCTCGCGCACGTCCAGGTTGAGCCGATCGAACCAGTCCGGAAAAGGACCCGTGGGCGCATCCACCCGATCTCGGCCCCCGAGCCACCGGCCATAGAGCGGTGGCCCGACGAGCGGGCGATCCCCCTCGCCCCCGGCCCCCTCCGCGAGGCGACGTTCGATCGCCCGGGTGGAGGCCGCGATGCGGTTGAGGCGCTCCTCCAGGGAAGCGTCCGAGCGGGTCGCCCCCGCGAGTTCGATCGCCTCGTCCTCGCTCCGAGGTTCCTCCTTGGTGCGGGCCGACGGCCGGATCGGCATCAGGGCACCCGGCAGGGCGAGCCGGGTGACGGGCGTCGTTCCTTGCAAGGCCTGAAGCGAAGGGCCGGGACGGGCCGCGTCGATCGCCCGGGTGCCGACCTCCGGCGGAAGTGGCGAGGCCGCTTCGAGGCGGCGCACCAGGGTCTCGAAATCGCCATCCGCGCTGGTTCCGAAGGTCCACTGGAAATACACCGGGAGCGTGAGACCGCCCGCCGGCACGGACGTACCCGTCCAGGCCGGACCCGTGTCGGTCGGCTGGAGGGTGCCGAGCGCCGCCCGACAGGCCCGCTTGTAGGTCGGCACGAGGAAGGCCGTGTAGCGCGTCCGCTCGAGGAGCAATCTCGGCGCGAGGAGGCGGGCGATCGCCCGCCCCGGATCCCGGCGGACCAGCGCCGCGAGGGCCACGTTCCGCGCAATGTTCCCCGCAGTGGCCCGAGCGGGGTCGCCAGCGACCGCCTCCGCGGCGCCCAGCGCTTCCTGCGCCTCGGGATCGGCAGAGACCTGCACGTGAGCCCAGGCCCACGCATCCGTCAGATCCGGGAGGGCCTGGCCGGCGGGGAGGTTGATCGACGCAAGCCCACCCTCCCTGGCCGAAGCCGCGAGCGTGAACTCCCCTTCCGCCAGGACCACGAGGCAGAGCCAGGGCTGCAGGCGGTCCGCCTCGGGCGCTGCGGGTGTGTAGCGCCAGGGCAGATCGGGCTCCGAGAACTCCACGAAGGGCAGGAAGTTCGCCTCGGCGTCGCTGACATCCCGCGTGGGCGAGACGCGACGCACCACCCGCTCATCGAGCCCCGTCACGTCCTCCGGGCCGAACATCGGGAGAGCGACGGTGACGGCGAGTGGTACCGCCGGGGTCGCGGCGGCAGGGGGCTCGACGGTGCGTTGGAGCTCGAGCGTGACCCGGAGCGACGCGCGAGGAGCGGTCGGATCCGAAGGGGTCGCGATGAAAGCGCCCAGCCCCTGACGCATCCAGGGCAGGAAGAGCGAGGGCGGAGGAAGGACGGGCGGCATGATCAGGACCTCGACTCGAAGGAGGGCACCACGAGGAACTGGCCGCGCGCGGAGGGCAGCGCCTGGAGCGCTACGGCGGCCTGCGTAGGCGACGCCGTGGGCGCAAAACCCGCCGCGACCTGGAGCGTGTCGGCGTTCGCCAGCGTGTACGTCTCGGGGGACATCTGGACGAGCGGAACGGACGTCGGCGAGGGCGCGAAGCGATCGAGTCCCGCGGCGGCGAGGGACGGGGCCTGGACGAAGCCCTGGGCCGCGAGCATCGCCTGTGAGGTCATGCTCTCCAGTGGTGCGACCTCTCCCGTGCGTGGTGAGCGAGCGTAGGTGCGGCGAAACTGGATGGGGCGTGAAGCCGGCACGCCCGAAGCCATCATCGCGCCTCCCACCCGAGCCCCCGCCTGCATGGGCTCGAAGGATGGACGGGAGAGCTTCTCCGCGTCCGTCAGTGCCTGGAACTGTCCCGCCGCGAAGGCGCCCGTGAGGGCCTCGGTCGCGATCTCGGTGCCGCTCCCCGCGGCCTCACTTCCTCCCAGGCGAAGGGCGCCGAGCACGATCCGGGTCGGCGTGGCGACATGGCGCTCCCCAAGCTTCGTGATCCGCTGGTTGAGAGGAAGCTCCTTCTGCTGAACGGCCAGTCGGCTGAAGGGATCGAGACGGAGCTGCGCGGGGTCCCGGTCGGACGCAGCGAGGGTCACCCCCCGCGAGCGTCCCTCCGGGAGGGGCGCGCTCCAGTTGCGAACGTCCCCGAGCGCGGGCTCGAGCAGGGTCCAGGGGTCGAGCGTCTCGGTCGGCGCTTCGAGCGAGGGCGCACCGAAGGTCGTCTCGAAGTCGACGCTGATGTCGAAGAAGAGGATCGTGATGCTCGCGCTCCCCTTCACGTGCCACGGCCCCGGCCCCTCGATCAGCCCGACGACCGAGACACCCGCGAGCACCGTGCTCCCCCGCCGCAGGGCGACCCCGGCCGCGAAGTCGAAGCGGAAGTGAAAGGGAGAAAAGATGAAGAGGGCGTGGAACTCGAGGTACCCGAGGATGTTGAAGCCCGCCGCCTCGGCGTAGATCTCGGCCCGCGCCCCGACCTGGAGGGTGTTCGGGGTGAGGGCGAAGTAGGCCGAGAGGCTGATCCGAGGGTTCGATCCGCTGCCAAGCGACAAAGCCAGTCGGCGCAGGGTTGGGAAGTTGGGGGGCGGCTTGAAGGCTGGGTTGAAGCCCCCGATCGAGAGGGCGAAGTCGGCCTCGTCGCCCCAGTGGAGCCGCAGGGCCATGTCTCCTGAAAGGGCGAAGGGGCCCACACGCGAGTCCCGCAAGCTCGCGTCCATCCAGAGGCGCTTCTCGCCCGTGTCGAGCCCGCCGGCGATGTCGATATGCAGCTCGACAATGGCCGCCCCGGGCTTGGGGAAGGTCGCCGAGAGTTGACCGATGAGGACGACGACGATCGGTGCAGGGAGTTGGAGGATGACGCCGAGGTCGGCCGTGACGAGGATCGGGGTGCCCCAGCCGAGTTTGAACATCGGGCCGAAGACGTAGCGATCCTGGGTCGGAGGGAAGACGGTCTGAAGGGCCGCGACGAGTTGTGAGGCCTGTCCGACGGGATCGCGCGGGAAGAGGAGTGGGGCGAGACTGCCATTGCGCACACCAGCCTGGAGCGCCGAGAAAGAAACCGACCGCTGGATGCCGCAGAGTCCGCCGACGCCGCCGAGGATGAATCCGAAACCGAGCTGAATGGGCGTGAACTCAGCTGAAATGACAATGATGAAAGAGTAGTTGGGAACACTGCGTGCGCGGGTGTCGAGGACCCCAAAGGCACGGAGAGCGACCTCGCCGACCGAAAGAGAAAGACTGCCCGTGTATCGGCCCGTGGACTCGTCGTGAGAGATGAAACCGCCACCAGAAACAGGCCCCGCATGGACACTGACTCCCACTCCCTTAGGAGAGCTAAAACCAAAAGCCGGACCGAAAAGGCTTCTACCGTCAAGTCCTCGGAAACCCACGCTAGCCCCAAGCCCTGTAATCGCAAGATCACAAGGGCCCAGCCGAGCCAAAACCGAAGCAGACACTGCAACTCCCCCACCTCCAGTCTCAGGCTGAAAACGAAAACGCAAGTCCCTAAAACTCACTGAACCTGCACCAACGCTCCCTCCAGCGGTGGAGCGACCCGACGAGCCTCTCGGATCGATAGAAAAATAGAACCCTCTCGAAGATGAAAGCCCCAACTGAATATCAAACACAAACTCTAAGCCGTCAGGGAAAATAGATAACAAGAACGAATCACCGACAGCAACCCGGACGCCGAATCCTCGAATCAAAACAACAAGGCCAGCGGAGCCATCAGCCCACTGGAATGCAAGCCCGACTTTCTCAAAACGAACACGAACAAGTCCAAACTCCAGCAGGCGGCCAGCAGTCTCGAACAAATCCAGAGATCCGCGCTCAAGCAATGATACCGAAAACCGGATTACATCAGATATCACCACAACAAATCGACCCAACACGACCGAGCCACGATTGATGCCAAAACGGACGATCACTCCATCGTTTGTCGCTCCTCCCTCGAGGGAAAATCGTAGGTCGGACGTGCGATCTTGAAGCCAAAGACCTGAGAAATCAATGTCACCATCGTGAGAGGCTGATGCGAGAGTGCTCGGAGACGTGATCAGAGCGCCCAGGCGCCGAACCAGAAGGGTCCGTGCAGACCGAGAACTCCAGTATAGAGTCCGAAGTCGCTCAGTCAGCGATTGAGTCCCAATCCACGAAAAATCACAGCGCGCGTCTCCAACCGATGATGCCATGTCCCATGGCTGTCCTGCGCCATCGAGTAGGACGCCGGAGATGGTCAAGACTAGGGCCGCGCGGGGGTACGTCACGAGCAAGCGATGAGTCACCGTCGTAGCTAAGATCTCAAATAGACGCTCCAAGTCCGTGCCCGACACGCCACCCCCCAAGGCCATCAATGCGTCAGAATATGTTGCGACGCTGGACTCGCCCGAGTCCAGCGTCGCAACCGCAGTGAGAATCTCGGTTACGACAGAAGTTTGGGGAACAACCGTTCCACCTTCCACTACCTCAGTTTGTTCATCTGCGAACCGCGATGCCGCATCGACAAGAACAGATCGGAGAAACCAGACCAAGCCGTCAACGGTGCTCATCACGTGCCGCCGACGGGTTCAGAAAGGTCGATCTGACTAGCGAACCCACTATCCTCGATCACAAACCCGCTCCTTTGACCCCGAAGAATCTCGCCTAAGAGTCACTGAGAACCACGAAAAAGAGGCACTCTACATCTGAGTCATCCCCCGATATTCTTCTTGGATTCTCGCGCTTTCGGCCGCAGGGGGATAGCAGCTCATCGACGCGCTGGCGAATACACGCAGGAAAACGCCTGGAATCCAGGCAGAATGCCAGATGACCCCTCAAATTCAACATGGCAAAATAGGAAGCCACTCCTCCAGCAACTGATCTCACCACATACAGACGCAATCAGAGCCAATTGACAACCATATCCATCGACCATGCAGCACCGGGTACGCGATGGGCTGCTCCTGCGAGAGTTCAGTTTCCGGCGACGAATCGCGCAACACCGCGAGATCTCGTCGGGGCCCGGAATCAACGATCAACGGGTCTATTCCGGGCCGCAAACGACCTTTCGCGGAGTTACGGGAATCTGAGCCGCACAGTTGACGCGCGCGAGCGAGATGAACTCGAAACCCGGTTCTGCATGATCCATTGACATTCCAATTCAACATCAACCGCTCAACGTCCAATTTATCGAAATCGCGCGCCACAGTCCGGCGGGCCGTAGCGACGAACATACTTCTCCAGTTCCCGACTGGGATCATCGAAGAGCCGTATGTCCTCATGTGGTAGTGGCCTAATAACAGCGTGAGGAGGGGCTACCGTCAACTCAGGATGGCTGATCCAGGCTTGACTTCCACCCATGGTATTGTTTCCTGTCGAAGCCTGAAAAACAGCGTAGCGGCTATCGCGATAGAAAACCGATCCCGAGATGGCGTCCCCAACCAACATCGCAGGCTGCCCGCCTGCTTGAAATGTCGTGATATCCGCAGCGAGTTCGTCGGGTGTGAAGGGAGTCACAACCCCAAAACGGTAGAAGGAATCTGAGTACTCTGGGAGCCGACGAAACAATGCGGGGCTCCGCACCGCCTTTGCACACATGAGATCAACAAAACGCGGAAGTCGCCCAACGAGAGATCTGAGCCTGCTAGCAAGGACGTCAGACCAATAGCGGTCCCACGCGCCGGCCAGAAAGCCTAACAGTCTTCCCCCAGCTTCACCAGAACCGACTGGAATACATCGAAGTATGGCATACGAACGAGACAGGCATTCGTACCAATTGGCAGCAGCAGCAAGACGACTCCACTCCGCAGCACTACTCGATGGGTCAGCGAGTCGAGCCAAGTCCGCAATGGCCCGTTCGAGGAGGTACTCACTCACAAAGAGTGTCGGCGAGCGCGTCCGAGTACTGGCCGTTCCAGAGGTACCGTATATATTGAATAGGAATAGGAAAGCGGTGGACCAATATGAGCAGGATGAAAAAGTGATCTGCGAAAAAGGCACCCGCACCCTTGGAGTAGAATATATCTTGTGTTCATGGCCATATTGTTGCCCCTGAAGGAACAGATGAGCGTGGCCCAACTCGTGAAATAGTGAGTAGTAATCACCGAGTTCCCCTTCCTGGCCGGTATCGCCAAAGAACCTTCTTCGTGGGTTCAGGTGAAAATCGAAAATATACAAAATTACTACAGCAAACTCATCGTCACGAGCCTGTTCGAAATCTTCCAGATTCAAATTTCGACCGCCAGCGACTTGCGCTCTCCAGAACGCAAGAACATCCGGGCGACTGAATGTAGTTATTCCACCGTAACCAAATGCGCCCATTTGCTGCATGGCCACTGGCTCAGGAAGCACCTGCCCATCGAACACACGCGTCCCCGATGCGATACTATAGAACCCGAGAGGAGGAAAGTTTGCAGGTGCGGCTGCTTCTGCCGGAGGCATCACAACCACAATTACTGGCTTGGGAGAATCAACGATATCCATCAGAACCCTGAATCGGAAGTTGTCATCGGGTGCATAGATTGGATCGCTCTCGTTATTGCCTGTCACCATCCTCCGATAGGCTTTGTCCTTCGGCAAACTCAACGCTACATCGTCTGAAGATGTCTCGTACAGGTGGAGGAACGCGCGTACTGCAGGCTCCAATTCAAGCCTCTTGAAGGAACGATCCAGCCTCAATCTGTGCGCCTGCGCACCAGTTGGCATTGGATGAATAGTCCCGTTCACTTCCGAGCGCGACGACGGTCGGAACACAAGTTGCCGCCGATCATGAACAGTGAAGCACGTCTCGAGGATCTCCGACGCTCGGCCATCGAGGAACAGCATATTTCTAGCGACTCCAGATTACGTTCGGCACAATTTCCGAAAACCGATCACACCGTTGAATTTCGCGCCCTATCAAATCCGTTCGAACGTAGAGTGACTGACATACCTCAGGCAACAGTGTCATCGTCGGGCGATAGGTCTCATACAACGCATCAACAACCGAAAGGGCGGCCAAAGATGATCGAGAATGATCTGGAATGTTCGCCCAGACCTCCAAGATCGATGTCGCCGCACGATAGAGCGCATGCCTCAGTCCGACAAAGGGAGTTGCAAGCCAAATTCCTGCGAGTTCGACAATCTGCCTGGCTGCTCGAATGGACTCGCTGAATATCGTCCATACCCGCGTTGGTGTTGGGGAAGTCTGAAGAAAGGATCGTTCAACACCAAGCAAGCGACGATCGACATCTTCAACCGTTCGCAGGGCTCTAAAGGCATCTGCCGTAACACAGGAAGTTTGATATCGTGTGCTCGCGCAATCGCGATCGAAGAAAGCGATGCTCGCTTCAAGAGTGTCCCGTTGAATGTCGCCTCGCTCAAGCAGCAATTCACTTACGGCGAGAACAGTTGAGCGATGGGTTGGATGCGACAGATTGTACCGGCAATAATTCCGTACAACTGTGCGGAGTTCTGGGACAACGAACATCTCAACATCGGCGCGACCGAGACGACCAATTCCCAATTCTTCATGCGGCTGCAGAACAGGCTCCGCGCCTCCTGCTCCGCACAAGATGACAAGATAGTACAGCAACATCACTTCATCCTCTCGTATGGCCTCGAGATATCAGATCGACTCAGCTACTCCACACAGCCTATCGTATACTGGAGTCAACTGCAACGTATCACACTGGCCTCGGCTGGGCTTAGCAGCACACTCGGGGCGCCGTAGCGTCACGTTAGCATCGTCTCGAACTCCGGAGCGCGCACGTAAGATGACTTGGTAAGGACTGCCATGTGTATAGCGTCCTGCTCATGTTCTTGGGGTGCGCGTAGATCAGATCACCTCTGATAGCCACAGCGTTCCGTTCCCCGAGACGAGCTTGACGTTGAGCTGGGAACTGCCCGAGGGCGCAACGAGGAGCCACGCGATGCCCGGGCCCAGGGCGAAGCCATTGGCGGGCAGGTCGGGCGTGGGAATGGTAACCTCGGCGTTGAAGCGGCAGACCGCCACGTCGGGCGCGACGAGGTAGGCAACGTACGTGCCGCCGGGGAGACTGACCGCGCCCGAGCTGACCGACTTGACGTCGAGCTTGATCACCCGCGACTGCGGCGTGAAGGGCCCGAACGCGATCCCCTGCATGGAGGCGTTAACGGCTGCCATCGCGGTCACCCGTACGTGCGGGCCGGACCAGCCGCCGCGCCAGGCGCCGCGAAGTCCACGTCGCTGATGCGCACCACGCGCAGGTACCCCTGGTGGGCGTTCTCGACGCCCGAGGCGAGCACCTCCACCCGGGGCGGCGAGTAGCTGCGGAAGGTCCCGAGCACCCCGAGCGAGCCGTCGTAGAACACCCAGTTGCTGCGCATTGTCGTCGTTCCGGTGATCGGCAGGACGCCGGGCCGCAGCGTCTGCCCGTCGAAGATGAGCCGGCTGCAGAGCCCCGTACCCCCTGGGCAGGTGTGCTGGATGCCGATCACGGCATACACGCCCGCCGCGAGCGGCGTGTCGTAGAGGACGTTCAGCGTCGTCCACTGGCCCGGCGTCGTCGCCGTCGAGCTCGTGTAGCGGATCCAGAACGAGTCCCCGGCCGGGGCTGGCGTCCGGCCGTCGGCGACCCAGAGGATCGAGAAGAGGTCGGTGTCGGGCGCCGCGGTCAGGACCTCGACGGAGATCTCCTCCTGGGCCGGGAGGCGCAAGGGCGAGGTCGGGTAGACCATGATCGAGGGCTCGAACTGCGTGGCGGGCGGGTTGACCGGCACGATGTGCGCGGGCGAGATCCGCCGCAGGCTCGCCGAGCTCACCCGCGCCGCCGAGATGTTCGGCGACTGGGCGAAGGAGGCGACGAGCCACATGTCGGCGGGCAGCACGAGGCGCCCTCCCGTGATCAGGAAGAGCCCGTCGTTGACGGCCTCGATCTGGTTGAAGTCACCGGCCGAAAGCGCGGTTGTCTGGTGCCGAAAAACTGCGGTGTGGATAGCCATCGATTCTCTCTACTTTCTGGAGCCGAGAAGTCCGTTGAATGCAAGCCTGGACGAGGCGGTCATGGGGTCGTCCTGATCGCCCAGATGCAGAGCTCGAGTTGAATGTCGGCGTGGGACTTCTGCAGGTAGATTGGGGAACTCAGCGCAGCGCTGTTCGGCGTGAGGGAACCCGCTCCGGTATCCGTGACGCGGCCCAGGGCAGCGGAACTGAATTCACCGGAAAGCTTCGTTCCGGCCGGGAGAGGATCGTTCGTCAGTTGCACGGTGTGGGCAGCAACGGCAGTCGTGATCCACACATCCGTTCGCAGAATCTGGATGCCGAAGGGAAGGGCTGCGACGACCTCAACGGATAGCAGAGCCGAGGGCCCGACGATCAAACTGATCACGAACGGAATCCCGGCAAACGCCGGACTGGCGTCGAAGGGAAACTTCTGGCGAGGCCTGACCGAGTTAGGCCCGACGGAGGGGTTTCGCGATCGCATGTCCGAGGGGAAGTAAGCGATGGGATCAACTCCCACGACCTTGCCCGGGGCAATGTAGGAGAGCCACTGGGCGAAGCTGGGCTGGCCCGATTGCTCCTCCTGAACGAACCACTGCCGACCGTTCGGCATGTTCGCCGCCGTCCGCGCGTCGGAGGCGCGCGTCAGTTGCCACAACGTCGACAGCGATCCGAGCGAGGCGATGACGTAGACGCCGTTCTCGACGTGGCCTGTTCCGTACCCGGTCGAGTTCTGACCCGCCAGGATGAGCCGATCCCCCACCAACCAGGGGGATACCCCACCGGGCGTCCCGTTGTTGAAGTCGCCGTTGACGGTCGCCGTCAGCACCATGCCAGTCGGATCCAACGTGGCCAACAGCTTGGACGTGACCACTCCTCTCACGGAGGACCATGTGGCCGGAATCGAATCGGGAATTGCTGAAGACATGACACACCTCTTCGGGAGTCGTAGGAAGAAGTCCGGACAACATGCCGCGGACGCTCGTCTTGTGAACCCACTACACGAATAGGAAAAGAACGACTGACAGAGGTCGCAACCGTTTACACACCCATACTGAGCGCCCTCCTGACTACGACTCCGAGTTCTGTAGAATTGAGAATTGGTCTTCCGCCCGCAGTCGAGCGGTATCACTCCCTTCAGTCGACTGTCAACGACCACTTGACCGATTTTTTCGAGATCGCAGCCCGCGTCGGAATGTGACTGGTACAGACCGTGGACACAGAAGCGAACCCGGCTTTCCAATCGGGGCGACAACGCGGGAAAATGCCGCAGGTTTTCGGGAGGTTTTGGCGTGCGTGTTAGACGAAGGCTCGGCATCCATCGAGTGCCGGACGGCCGTTTCCGGGGAGTGTCCGGATTCCGGATACTCCCCCATTCGGAGTGTCATAATTCTGAACGGCACGATCCTGCTCTGTCAGAATTCAGACATCGCTCCATGAAGAACATGACCTGGAGGTCGTGAGCGGTCTCCCGTCCGGCCGAATAGCTCGAGCCCCTCCTTCGCGTCCCGTATCCGGACGGGCAGCGGCGATCGTTGCCAGATGTGGCGGTGAGTTCCGCCTGTCCTCGTCGGACTTTCCCGGCGTCTCGGGGTCGGCCAGGAGAGGGACTCGTGGAAATGGAAACCGAGCTTCCTGAGATGGGAGCCCGGTGAGGGAGGAGGGAGTTGGTCACGTCGTCACGCCGCCAAGGTGGCAGGCGTCGCGGCGAGGTAGTCCCCGGCGAGGCGCTCCATGGCGAAGCGCACGTCGGGGTTCTTGTTCGTCTGGTGGGCGACGAGGGTGATCGCCTGCACCACGCCGAAGCGCGAGAGGTCGCCGTCCCGGAGGACGACTCGTTGGGCTTCTTCGAGCAGGGCCTTCGGAACCTCGGCGGAGTCACCCAGGATCGCGGCGACGGCATCGTCGGGGTGAGGCACGGTGATGCGCTTCGCGCCCTGCATCCAGCCGAAGGCCGTCGCCCAGCGCTCGGGGAGCCGACCTACGGCGATCACGAGAGCGGCGGCGAGCTGGTCGTCCTCGATCGCACGGTGGGTGCGGTAGAGGGAGCGCTTGCCGCCGACCCGGACCATGAGCCCGTTCAGGCAGACGAGGCGCATCCAGTGGTCGTCGAGGGACAGCGCCGAAGCGCCGACCTCGGAGTTCCGCAGGTGGAAGCCCGGGTGGAGGAGCTCGCCGTCGAGGTCGAAGGCCTCGGAGTGGACGGCGGTGTAGTGGGTCGTGGAGTCCGTGTACTGCACCGCCGTGAAGCGGTACTCGTCCATGAGCCCCTTCATCATCGTCATCATCCGCTCGAACAGGCGGTGGTCGTCAATTGGCGTGAAGGACGGCGCGAGGAAGGCGCGGGCGATGCCGTCCGCCTGTCCGTCGCGATCCATCCAGGCGCGGATCTTCTTCTCGCCGGGGGTGCGTGAGAAGCGGCGGTTGATCTCCTCCGCCCGCTCTTCTCCGCTGGCCGACGAGAACCAGCGATTCCATCGGAGGCCCAGGGCCGCCGAGAGGTGCCGGACCGCGACGTCGTTAAGGCGGTAGCGCAGGCCGCCGGGGAGCTCGATGTGCCCCTCGGTCGTCATGCGGAGGTCAGCGACGTGCACCACCTGGTCGGGGAGCATCTCGCCGGAGCGCTGCATGACCGACTGATAGACGTCGGCGAAGGAACGGCCCCGGACCGACGTCGGCGGGGGCGGAGATGGAGGCGCCGGCGGGACGACCGCGAGCGCGACCGGAGGAGCAGTAGACACACGTGCATTCATGGGGAACCTCGGCTTCCCGGTCGAAGCGCCGGCCTCCTCGCGCCATTGCGAGGCGGGGGCTTGGGTCGGGAAGGGAGGCGGAGAGCTCGTCGCGCGCACCGGTGGTTCGGTGGGCGCGAACTCTCCATGGGAAGGAGGGCGAAACAGGGTAGGAGGGATCGAGGTACGTCACGATCCGGAGGACGAGACGCCGTAGCGGTCTCGCCAGTCGCGCACGGTCGACCGGGCGACCCCGAAGTAGCGGGCCGTGCGCGAGACGTTGCCACCCTCGATGCGCAGGATCTCCTGCACCGTCCATGCGTGAGTGGCGTCGCGCAGTTCACGTCGACCGTCGATCTCGTCGGCGAGCGCGCCGGTGATGTCGGCGGCGACGAGCGTGTCTCTTCGCGCCCGCACGGCGGCCCGCAGGAGCACGTTCTGGAGTTGCCGCACGTTCCCGGGCCAGGGGTAGCTAATGAGCTGCTGGAGAGCGCTCGCGTCGAGCTGGCGCTCCCCCACCTCGCCTTTCATGCGGCGCAGGATCTGCGGTGCGAGATCAACGAGGTCCCGCGACCGGTGTCGAAGCGGCGGCACCCCAAGAACAAGCGCGTTGAGCCGGAAGTAGAGGTCGCTCCGGAAGAGGCCCTGACGAACTCCCCTCGCGAGGTCGCGGTGGGTCGCGACGACGAGTCGCACGTCGACCTTCCGTTCGCGTTCGGCGCCGAGGGCGCGCACGCAGCGGGTCTCCAGCACCCGTAGAAGCGCCGCCTGGGCGTCAGGCGTCAGCTCACCGATCTCGTCGAGAAAGAGCGTGCCGCCGTGCGCCTGTTCGAATGCTCCTCGGTGCCGCGTGGTGGCGCCGGTGAAGGCGCCGCGCTCGTGGCCGAAGAGCTCGCTCCCGAGGAGCGAAGGCGCGATCGCGGCGACGTTGATCGCCACGAAGGGACCGCGGTCCCCGCGGGGCGAGAGCGCGTGGACGGAGCGGGCGACGAGCTCCTTGCCTGTGCCGGTCTCGCCCAGGACGAGGACCGTGGCCGACGAACGGGCGTAGGTGACGAGGTCTCCGCGCAGTCGGACCATCGCAGCGCTCGCTCCGACGAGGCCAGTAGAGGCCTCGAGCGGATCAAGCGGTCGGTCGCGTGGGTGGACAGTGTAGATGGACGGACGTCGGGGCAGAGAACCGCGGGCCTGCCCGCGGCCTCCCTCAGGTGGTGGATCGTGTTGCATCGCTCTCCTCCCCGGGACGAAGGATTCATCCCGGCGAGGGAGCGATCGATCCGCATTGGATGCGAAGCGGCGAGGCGCGACCATTGTGTCGCGGGTCCAAGAGACATCGTACAGAAGCGATGCCATGTCGTAAGGCCAACGCAACGTCGCCCAATCGCAGGAACTGGGGACAGTTCTCACGACCTCCCGCAGCCGTCGCCCGTCCCGATCACCACAAGCTTGACTTGCCCAGCAACGCACAGAATATCTGGCGCCGAGGTAACCGATGAAGGAAACGATCCACTACTTCATGTGGGGATGGCAGTCACACTTCCGCTCCCACCTGGAATATGCAGCGCAGGGCGTGTTCGCTCGCATCTCCCCGTCTCTCCGCCCGACCGTCTTCCTGGTCGGTGTGCGCCGCCAAGACGACCTGAGGTTTCCCGTCTGCGTCGAGCCCGAGGACGGGCCGCTACCCCTCGAACTCTTCGACGATCTGGAGAAAGAGATCGCCGAGACGGTCCAAACCCATCCTAACCAGCGGATGTTTTACACCGAATCTCGCGCGATGGAACAGAAGCCGCGTTGGATCCGCGCTGTGTCTACGACCCAGGTGGTTCAGACCCGTTTGGATCGGTACGACTCGACCCACGGCACGATCTCCTTCGCAGGCGGACCGACTCTGGTGGATGGGTTCGACGTTGTTCCCGTGGTCCAGTTCGTGCGCGCAGAGTTCGACCGGCTCCCGCGACTGCAGGCGAGACTCGCGATGGAGCGCTTCCCGGTGCCACGGAGCCTCCAAGACACCGCCATCGGGGGTCTCCTGCGCCACGCCTATCTCGCGCTCAGCGTGCCAGAACCCGGCTGCCACGGATCCTATGACTACCCGAGCACCGACGAACTTCTCCGCGACGCCGGGAGGCATCTGATGAGCGCCGCGGCCTACGCAATGAACGACGTTCGTGCATTCGGAGCGCAGTATCAGCACTGCAATCTGATCGCGTCACTGCGCTATGAGGGGGGCATCGGGTCGGGCGGGTTGATCTACGCGCGGAAGGACCATCCGGCGGTTGGTGCCGTCATTCGATTCGCAGAACCCGTTCCGTTGAACGAGTCCAAGTGGGCGCGAAAGGTTCTCGAGATGGCGTCGGGCGATCTCTGCGTGCTCTCGGATGGCATCACCCTGACGGGTCTCGGACGCGTGACCGGACCGTACGACGCGGACAAACAGGACCTGTTCACCGTCAAGTTCCGCGGCCAGCACGTGTGGGATCTCGTGCATAGCGACGATCTGTTGATGCGCGTGTCGTTCGGCATTCCGGCGCTGCCACAAGCGAAGGTGGAGAAGACCCCCTTTTGCCGCAATCTCCGACGTGTCCTACGCGCCACGTCGGAGGAGGGCGCGGAGAGCATCTGGAATGTCGTGGTAGTTTCGATGGAGCAGCAGCACGGGACGATGGTCCTCGTGAGTGAGGGCGCGGCAGACGAAGCCCGACGCCTCAAGGCGCAAGCGATGCCCATCGAACCGATCCCCCTCGACGACGCAACTGTACGGCGGGTGAGCGCGATCGACGGCGCGATCCTGCTCGACACCCAGGGCGTCTGCCACGCCGTTGGGGCGATCCTTGACGGCGTGGCATCCGTGCACTGCACGCCCTCTCGCGGTGCGCGTTACAACTCCGCGGTTCGCTACGTCGAGAGCGCAGGCCCCGATGCTCTTGCGGTCGTGATCTCCGAGGACGGATACGTCGACGTGATCCCGACGCTCATGCCCGAACTCCCCCGGGACGAACTCACAGCACGACTCGACCGTGCCCGCGAGCAGATCGCACTCAACGAACGGGCGGACGAGGACGCCACCGATGACCTCTTGCGCTGGCTCAGCAAGCATCGTTTCTACCTCGACGCCGTGGCCTGTGAGATCGCCAACCGGCTCATCGAGGTTTACAGGAAGATTCCGCGGGAGGTGGGACGCATCACTACGGTGTGGCCGGCGTTTAAGCCGAACACCGATCTCGACGATTCGTACTTCATCTGAGGGATCGGGCAGCTCATGAAGTAGGGAACGGGAATGGCATGGTCGCTCCGGACGCGTCTTCGACGATCGAAGCTGGGGACGCGTCTTGTCTGCGACTTGCTCCTACGTGCGGGCGTTGGGGGCGCTGCGACACACTGGCCGCTCCCAACTGTCGTACGATGTCACGCTCGACCGACGCAAGCAGCGTCCCATACCGCTCGGCAGAGATCCGCCGGATGATGTCGGCGTGCCCCTCCCGCTCGACCTCCTCGAAGGGCGCCAGCGTTTCGGCAGTGAAGGGCGGCGACTGAAGGCCGTCGATCGAGAGGCGCAACGCGATCTGGTGGCGCGCGAGGCGGGTGAGGTCGCTCGGTGTGAGCTCGGGGTAGAACTCCCCTCCCATGCGTTCGGCGTCGTCGGCACCAAGGCGAAACGCGATGAGCGTGCCGGTGTTGCCCATGACCGCAGCGCGCAGCGCCTCGTCGAGCTGTGCGAGGTACTGGTGGGCCATAACCAGCGCGAGCCCGTACTTCCGGGCCTCAGCGAGGAGCTCGGCAAAGGACGCGGTGACGAACGACGCGAACTCGTCGATGACGAGAGTGAAGGGTCGCCGCAGAGCGGGTGCCGTGTCGGCGCGACGGTAGGCGGCGAGCTGGAACGTCGTCACGAGGACGGCCCCCAGCATCCGACTCGCGTCCTCGCCGATGCGACCCTTGGCCAGGTTCGCGACCACGATGCCGCCCGAGTCCATCACCGCGCGCAGGTCGACGGTGCTCCGGCGCTGGCCGAGTATGAGGCGAAGCACGGGCGAGGTGAGCGCCGCCGAGACCTTGTTCTGCACGGGCGCGAGCACCTCGGCGCGGAACGCTGCCGGGAACGCCGTGAACTCTCGACGCCAGAAGTGGGCGACGAGCGGGTCCTCCAGCCGCTCGACCACGCCCGCTCGGTACCTCTCGTCGACCAGGAGGCGCAGCACGCCGAGAAGGGTTGTGCCCGGGACCTCGAGGAGCGCGAGGAGGGCGTTGCGGAACACGTGCTCCAAACGGGGCCCCCAGTACTCCGAGAACACCTTGTGGAAGATCGCGAGCACTCCCGAGGCGACGAGCGCCCGCTCGCCGATGCTCGCGTGTTCGAGGAGGTTGAGGCCCACGGGCCGAGCGGTCTCCCACGGCTCAATCACGATGACCTCCTGTTGCCGGTGGCGCGGCACGAAGTCGAGCACCCGCTCCGCGAGGTCGCCGTGCGGGTCGAGGAGCGCGAGGCCATGCCCCGCGCGCAGCTGCTCGACGAGGAGCCGTTCGAGGAGCGTCGTCTTCCCGCCGCCCGTCTTCCCCACGACGTAGGCGTGGCGCAGGAGATCGGCCGGCCAGATTCCAAAACGGCGCCCGCGGTTCAGGCGGGCGTCGAGTCGTGCGAAGAGCAGAGGTTTTGTCGGGGGTTGCATACGGATCGTGTTCATCGCCCCCCTGCGCGGGTGCTGCCCGGGCACTGCCCCGAGGCGGAACCCGCCGCGTCGCCGGAACAGGCGGACGACGCGACGGCCGGACGTGTGGTGGCGCTCCAGCCGCCAGGAGGGCGGTCAGACGGCGCGCGAGAAGAGGGGCTCGGTCGCCGCGTCCGCGTTCCCGAGCGTGCAGACCGGGGCGAGGAGGCGCTCCGGCGCTGCGACCGTCACCTCGCGCTGAAGGACGAACCAGAAGAGCGCCGAACCCTGGCCACCGGTGGCGTCGAGCACCGCGGCGTGCAGGCGGGCGAGACGTGCTGCGGTCGGTGCGATCGTGAGAACGCGCAAGCTCTTCAGGCCGAAGCGACGGACGGGTCCCCCGGCGCGCCACCATGCGAGGTACCCGCGGTACTTCTCGCGCATCCGCTCGATCGAGACGGTGCCCTGGTCCTGCTCGACGAGGAGCCCGGTCTCCTCCCCGTCGACCGAGACGAGCGCGAGCCCGTCGCCGACGAGTGGAATGCGCGACGCGCCGCCTCTCGTCGGGACGTGCGCGACATCGGCCAGCGCCGCGCGTCGAGTCTCCCAGCGCAGGAAGGTAAGGGCCCCGCGGCCGGCGAGCCGTTCGAGCACCAGCGCGAACTCGTTGCGCGCCAGGTCGTGGGCGAGAGTGTAGAGCGAGCGGCGGGCACTCGGCACGCGAACAGCGCGGGTGTCGGTCGCGAGCGCAAGCATCTCCGCGCCGCGACGCGTGAGGAGGTACGCCGGGGAGAGCGTCTCCTCGTGGAGCGGCCGCGAGGGCATCAGGCGGCGGACGAGCCCCTCGGTGACGAGGGCTTCAAGCACCGTCACGAGGTCGACGAGGGCGAGGCCGAGGACCGCGGCGAGCTGAGGGGCCGTCAGGAAATCGTGCCGCCCGAGGAGCGCGAACGCGCGGGGAAGCCACGCCGGGCGCGGAGCGAGCAAGGAGTCTTGGAGCATAGGAGTAGACGCGAGGTGGGAATGAGAGGGACGCGAGCGCGGCGAGGGCGAGCGGCAGCACGGCGCCCACGACGGCGGCGGGAAGGCCCCGGACCTCGGGGTACTGCGCCTCGATCGCGGGGAGGTCCGGCAAGGCCGCCCGCAGCCCCGGGAGGGCCGCGGCGGTCACCGCGACGACGGGGAGCCCGGTGCGCGTGGCGACGGCCCGTAGCGCGGCGGAGACGGCCCGCCCGGCGCGTTCCGTAAGGGCGAGCGGTACGAACACCGTGGGGTGCGCCTGGAGGCAGAGGCGGGTGAGCGCGAGCCGCAGTCCGACACCGGCAGGGAGCTCGCCGAGGCCGCGGACCTCGTACGCATCGACGACGGCGTAGCAGAGCGTGCGGCCGACGAGGGTGAGCGCGAGCACGCGTGGCTCTCGGCGCGTGGGGTGGGGTTCAAGCATAGAAGGGTGGGTTCATGAGTGAAGGGACGGGGCATGGCCTCCCTGACGTCTCCTCGCCGCCGCGGTGAAGTACGCTCCGCGTGACACCCTGATCCGTTCGCGCGGGACAGCGAGCGCCTCGTCGAGCGCGGCCTTGAGAACCTCAGGGGTGCATCGCGCGACGAGGTGTTCGAGCGCCGGGAGATGGCCCTCGTCGTCGAGGACATCTGCAAGGAAGGTGGCGGTGACATGGCGCCCATCGGGTCGCCCCTCCCCTCGGACCCCTTCCCCTCCGAACGTTCCGAGCGCTCGTTCTCTTTCTTCTTCGGGCAGCGCTTCGAGCGTTTCGGGAAGCGGTACGTCTCGATCGGACTCCCCCTCTGTCGTCTCCCCCTCGTGGCCGCTACCGACACCCGTGAGCGGGGACGCGAAGAGTAGCCCCGTGAGCGACTGGCGCAGGGGTTCTCGCGGAAGGTGAAGCGTCGCTGCGATGGCGACGAGAGGGACGCGGCGATGTCGGGAGCCCAGGTGGAGCGTCACCTCCAGGTCCATGGGCTCGGGCGTCATACGGCGGGTTCGACCGGGGTGTTCGAGGGGGCCGAGCCGTCACGCACGAACACGGGCCCGAGTTCGACGAGCAGGAGGGGCCGGCGGGTCGGTTCGACGAACGCCACGAAGCCCGCGCGGACCAGCCGCTCCAGGACATGTTCGACGAGGGGGGCGGAGAGAGCGAGTTCGTCGGCGAGACGAACGTACGTGGTCCACACATGGCCGGTCGTCGGACACGCATGCAGGGCGAGGTGCAGGAGCGCCCTCGCGTCGACGGGCGGCAGGTCGTGGACGGCGCGGGCGAGCGCGGTGCGACGCAGGGCCAGGACGGGTTGGAGAGAGGTCATACGCGGGGGGTCGAGTGACGGAGTGAGGTGAGCAGGTTCGCGTGGAAGCGACCCATCATGAAGGCCGCGGGCCGAGCCAGGGCGGCGGCGGCCATGGGTGCTCGTTCGACGAGCTCCGCGATGGCGAGCGCCGTCGAGTGCCACGCCGCGCGGTGGTACCAGGCGACCGCTTCGGTCTGTTCGAGGTGAGGTGCGAGTTCAGGAGTGAAACCTTCCACGAGTCGCGTCGCCAGGGTGTTCGGTCGATTCCCGCGTGCGCCACGCACGAGGAGGGCGACACCGACGTGGACGCTGCGGATCACGAAGGGCAGCTGTAGAGATTCGAAGACGCGGGAGGCCTCTGCTCGCAGAGCCTGCGAAGCTCTGTCGTCCCGGCGTGAAACGCCGAGGACCGCACGGGTCGGGGCGAATCGTCGGACGATCTGGGTGAGGAGACGTCGCAGGGCGCGGGCCTTGTAGCGGACGCGATGCTGACTGACACGCCGCATCCGGAAACTTCGTGGGACGACGCCGTAGCCATCGACGACGACGTGGCCTGAGCAGCCTGGATGAAGGACAAGCGCGAGTACCCGAACGGAGGTACTGGGGGAATCTTGCATAGAAAACAGAGTGCCTTGACGGACCGATACGCGACTCGTAACGTCGTGGGTCGCCCGGGCGGGCACAAGAAGAACGAGACGAGCGCGCGGGGAAGCCTGATCGCGACCCGCACGACTCGATTGTGAGTTAGAACTTCATTGTGTTCCGCATCGGGCGGCCAGCGAAAGCCAACTCGATGCCGGAGAACGTGCCGTTATCCACAACAAGATACCATACACAAAAGGAGAGCCTGCGACGGCTCTCCTTTTGTGCATAACCGCGACCCGCAACCACCTCCGGTTGGTCTTACCCGTTGGCTGTGAAGTGGCACCGTTGAAGGGTCCGCATGTCCCAGCCCCGCGCCGTTCCTGGCGCAATCTCGCTTCCATTTTTTCTCCCACCCCCGTATGATTGACGAACAGATCGTTCCGACGCCTCAAACAGCGTCCAAGCAACCGGTTGGACATTCACAACCTGACTCTATGCCTCAATACCCGATGCTCCCGGGAGACGCGACGTTCGTGTCGCCCCGAGAGCTTGCGTGCCTCCTTCGCGTCTCGATCGACTGCATCTACCGGCTCGTCGCGAAGCGCACGATCCCCACCTACCGACTCCTGCGCAGGATCCTGTTCCGCCGGGGCGATGTAGAGCGCTGGCTCGTCGCCCACCGGAACGACCCGCGCGATCCCGACCTATGGCAGTAACGAAGCTCAAGGGCTCCTGGTGGGTTGACTTCATGTACAACTACGAGCGGCTGCGAAAACGCAGCCCGTTGAATACGAAGGGTGGCGCCGAGCAGTTCGAGGTTCACCTGCGCCAGCTCGTCGCCCAGCACGGTTCGGTCGGGGCGGCGCTCGCCGTGCTCGAACCGAAGCCACACGAGCGCAAAGTCACCTTCGCCGACTACGCTGCCGACTGGCTCGCGACCTACGTCCGTACGAACAACCGTGCCTCCGAGCGCAGGACCAAGGCAGGAGTCCTTCAGCAGCACCTTATCCCACACATCGGTCATCTCCCGCTTGCCGAGGTCCAGCGACGCGACGTGGAAACCTACAAAGCGGCCAAGCTCGACGAGAAGCTGGCTCCCAAGACGATCAACAATCACCTGATGATTCTTGGGAAATGCCTCCGCACGGCGCACGAAGATGGCTTCATCCTGAACGTGCCGATCATCAAGCTCCTCAAGTCACCCCCGCCGGACTTCGACTTTCTCCTCCCGATCGAGAGCTACCAGCTCCTCCAGGACGATGCCGAGCCGATGTGGACAGAGATGGCTCGCCTCGCGCTACGCACTGGCCTGCGCCGCGGAGAACTCATGGCCCTCGACTGGTCTGACATCAACCTCGCGCAGGCTCGACTTTCTGTTCGACGCTCCTTCGTCGAAGGTGTGATCGAAACGCCGAAGAACAACCAGATACGCCACCTGCCGCTCACCCGCGACGTCATTGCAATGCTCGCTCCGCGGGCAAGACCAAGCGGACTCGTCTTCCGCCGCACCGATGGGAACGCCCTCGGCAAGAGCGTGATGGGCGGTGCTATCCTTCGTCTCTGCCGACGCACGGGCCTGCGCCCGATCGGCTGGCACGTGCTCCGCCACACCTTCGCCTCGCAGCTCGCGATGGCTGGGGTGCCGATCATCGTCATCAAGGAGCTCATGGGGCACTCGACGATCCAGATGACGATGCGCTACGCCCACCTCGCACCCTCCACACTCGCACAGGCAGTGCCATCCTTGCTGCGTGTCGAAGAGGAGGCACTGGCAACTTCATGGCAGCCCGTTGCCAACCGGACCCTCGAACTCACGTTCGCGCAGCCCTCAAGCCCAACACCTTCCGTTTGATTCTCCGCTCCACCAACAGAAAAACGCTCCTCGTCGGAGCGCTTCTCTCTTGGTGGGACGGCTGGGGGTCGAACCGTACCGGCCACCACCCGATCCGAGTCGATCCAACCCGACTTATTGGCTCAGTAGAGCCACATTCCGATCGTCCCCCAAGAGGGGTGACTCGATCCGAAACGACCCGAACTTACTCTTCATCGTCAACCTGTTGTCAACCGATCTGCCGCATCACTCCCGCCTCATCAGGCGGGAGTTTGCGTTCTTCCCAGGTGGAAGCAAACACGCAGAAATGCGGTCTCGCGATCATGAGGTGCGTAGGTCGGCGCGGGTTCCCTACGTGCGTGGCGTCGCCAAAGCAGCCAGGATTGCCTCAAAGACCGCCTCGATCCCGGAGAGATCGTAGTCCGATCGCCTGGTCGGGTTCGCGCGAATGTCCTCCAACTGTGCCTCGAACCGAGCCTGCACGAGGCCCTTGTCGCTCACCTCACCCTGGTGCCGCGCCGCCCGATCGTTATAGCCAGTCCAGCGCACGGGCCGAAAGGCTCCATGTTCGTCCGAAAGGGCGTGCTGGCCCAGGTAGAGTTCGAGCGAACAGGCCCTTCCGTCAATGTCGCTCATCCCAGGTCCGTCCGGCCCAAGAGTGGGATACGCCTTAAAGTTCGGCATCGACGGGAGGCAGAGGGGAAACACGTTCGGCGGAAGGCGGCCGAGCTGGCTGCGTGCCTCGTGCCCCGCGGTGTCATTGTCGAACAGCGCCACAATGCGGTTCTTGATGCCACAGCCCGCGAACATCTTGACGAAGCGGACCACCTCGGCGACCCCGCCAGCCGCCTTCGCAAAGTCGTAGTCGATGAACCTCAGGAACTCCGAGTACTCGGCGTAGAGCGTGTCGACGGCCTCCCGGAGAAGACGGGCGTCGGACTTCCCCTCTGTGAGAATGATCACCGGCTCTCTGGAGAAGTCTTCCAGCGTATCGACTTCCTCGTCATGCAGCCATCCGCCGTTCACCAAGCTCGACAGGTCGAGGGTAACTGCGTCGTCTGGGTGAGCATCAACGAGAGCCCGGACGACCGCCCAGAGACTGCCGCCCGGGAACCCGAATGCGTGATCCTCCCATACCGCACTCTCGGGTGTGTACTGCAAGTCGGATGTGCCGCGCTCGTGACGCTCCATGCGGGAGCGGATCGTGCGCTGCCATTCCTGGAGGGAAGCAGACCAGTCGTAGCCAGGATGCCCTTCTCGTGCATAAGGGAGATTCGCATCGTAGCTCGCCGACGCATCCTTCAACGTGTATCCGAGAAGATCGAGCCGCCGCCCGACGACACGTGCTGGCGCTTCAAACCATACGCGTCGGCGTTCGTACTCGTCGTCATCAGGATGCTCCGTCTCACGTCGAAGATCGGTGCGCTGGAAGGGCATCAAGTGCAGCGGGTCTACGTAGTTCTTGCCATGCGTGACTTCGATCGCCCCGACCCTGAGGTCATACCACTCGCCCACAATGTTCTCGTTCGTTGAGGCTCGGCCAATTAGCCATCACGAGGCTGATCAATCAGCCACACCACGATCTCGGTGAGCGGGCGCATGGCGCGCTGCCTAGGGGAGGGCGGCAAGACTCACATCCATTTAGCGTCAGATGTTGAGCGCGCTCTGTACGTTCGCACAACGGTCGTGAGCCCGTCGCAACTACGCTGCCACGGGCCACATCAGCGGGTCAGGCCCCCCCCAACATCAACGCGGGCTCGTAGTCGTGCGGACGCCCTCGCACGACGATCCCGCGGACGGGGTCCGCGAACAGCCCATCGGCGGTCTCGAGCCACGCATGGCCTCCCCCATTCCACACTCCGACCACAATGCGGAACGCCTGAACACCGGCGGATTGGAAGAACCGAAGGGCAAGGAGGGCCATGTCCTCGCAATCGCCGCGACGCGACGCAAGAGTCTCTTCCGGTGACTGCCAGTATTCGGAGACACCAAACGTCACCTCATCCCGCGTCCATCTCACTTCGCGATATACCCACCGCACCATGGCGTTGAGGAACGACCAGGGATCGCGTCGCGCGGCCTCTCCCAGCGCCGGATCATAGATCGCCGGGGTTGCGAGAGCGGTCATCATCCTGTCGTCGTACTCGCGCGCCCGGGAGACGAACGACAGGAGGATGCCTCGTGTTCGTTGGCGTTCACGAGCACGTTCGAGCGCGCGAGTCCGACGCTGGGTCTCGATGTGGTCCAGAACGACGAGCCCCAGAAGACCGAGGCCCACCCCAACAAGCGCACCTTCTCCACGAGCGGCCATCAGCACACCTCCACATCCGCTCAGTACCACGACGTCCAGTTCGGCTGCAACGCCCTCCTGCTTGGGGAGACAGGCCGATCTTGCCGGCCGGAACCCGCGCCGCAGGATCCGCTGGGCGGCATCGGTGGCGGCAACACCGCTGCATTGGCAACGACCTGTCGGTGGAGCCGGCTAGCGTGGCATTGAAGGGGCTTCGTCCGTCGCGACCGGCTGCGCCGCCAATCGGCCCTCTTGCAACACGAAGGTTCCTTTCGGGGGCCGAGAGCAGCCCGCACCGGAGCGGTGACGATCGCAACGTCCCGTCAGTACCCGCCGCGTTCGCACGGCCTCGTGCTCGAGGACGGGCACTCCGTCACTCCGTCGACGCTCGCGCATCGTTGGGACCAGGGCCCTTCTGGATCGCTACGAGAAGTTCACACCGCGAGAGCTGAAGGAGGCGGATCGACACCCTCAACGCCTGCGTCATGAACAGTCCGCCGCCCCCGCCTCCGGCGGCAAGAGCGAGTCGGGGACGGGCACGCGCCGAGGTCGACATCCCCGCACGATGCGCCCGTGCGCAGCGACGCGCAATCGCGGGTCCACGCAGGGATGGAGGCCGCGCCGTGGACATCGGTCGTACTCTATCGCCCCGTCGCCGACTCCTGAAGCCGTCGCAGCGGCCCGCGAGGCAGATCCGCGGCGTCCTGCGAGGGCCACGATCGACGCCTGGGCACCTCGCGGCTCGGCGGTGCTGGTACCATCGCGACCATGTGGAGGCAGGCGTTCTGGTCGATCCTCGTCGGCGCGAGCGGAGCGGCTTGTGGGAGCATCGTTGCCGCGACCGCAACAGATGGGGGTGTACCTGAGGCGGGCGCTCGGGACGCCCCGCTCGATCCACGCGACGTTGTCGCCGACGCGTCGGTGGCCGTCGACGTCCCGCTCGACACCGTGCTCGACGTGCGCCCTTTCCCGACGCCGATCGAGCGCTGCCCGCTACCGCCCGCGCCGCTCGCACCGGTGGCCCGGGAGCCGTCGGTGGTCTCGATGTCCCTGGCGTCGTCGCACGAGTGCGCGGTCTATCGCGATGGCACGGCGCGCTGCCGAGGGATGAACATCTACGGACAGATCGGAGCCGGGACGACCGACGACTACGTCGCGCCACCGACCGAGGTCGTCGGCTTGCGGGCGATCCGAGAGATCGCCGTAAGCTTCCTGGGAACCACGATGGCCCTCCTCGATGACGGAACGGTCCGCGTGTGGGGAGACAACCAACGGGGTGACCTTGGGACGACCGAGGCCCTGTCGATGTGCCGATTCGGAGCCTGTGCACGCACCCCGGTCGGGCTGCCCGGGCTCGACAACATCGAGGCGATCGTGAACGGCTCGCCGATCATGTGCGCGCTCCGCCGAGATCACTCGGCGTGGTGCTGGGGGCTCTCGCTCGACGGACCTCCTCGAAGCCGCCTATCCGTGCCGACGCGCGTCGACACGCCTGCCGAGGTCGACGAGTTGATCAACATATCGATACCCGCGCTGCGTCTCCGCGACGGCACTGTCTTTCCCGAGAGCGATTGGACCGAGTTCGGGCAGACGATCCCGAGTGGCTGGACGCTCGCCCCCGGTACCGGACGACATCTCTGTGCGCGGGTGTCCGATGGGACGGTCCGCTGCTGGGGCCTCAACGCGAACGGCAAGGTTGGCGACGGGACGGCGCTCTATCCCGAGACGAGCCCGATGCCGAGAGATCCGGGGCTCGACTGCGTCTCCACCGTGACCCGCGGGAACAACCACACGTGTGCCATCCGGACGGATCGCTCGGTCTGGTGTTGGGGCCGCAACACGTACGAGCAGGCTGGTGCTCCGCTCGCGGAGAGCGACGATTGCCCCGGGGTGCTCGACGCGACGCGGTGCGTTCTCCGCCCTCGGCGGGTCGAAGGCATTGACCATGTCGAGGCCGTGTTCCTGGGATACTCGCGCTCCTGCGCGATTCGCAGCGATCGGACCGTCTGGTGTTGGGGCGACGGGTACGGCGCGGTGGGTCACTCACCGCGACCAGTGTTGTCGGATTGGTAGCATGTACGGCCGTTCGCCCCGAGGGACCAGGGCCGCAACCACTGCATCAGGTGCAGAGCCGGCGGTCTCCAGCGCGCACGCGGTCGGTAAGATTGCCCCGGGGTGCTCGAAGGCTCGGCTCACTACGGCATGTATCGAGCCAAGAACATGTCGCCGTCCCTCGCGCCTGCCTGAGGGCCACTGCCGAAATCGAAGCTCCCCCTCGTCAACGCCCCCGTGACGTAGAGGCTGTCCGTCGCTCCCGCGGCGATGTCGTCGATCGTGATCGTCGCTGCCGAACCCGTCGGAGAGACGTTGCGTGCGAGCGACCGCGCCCAGCGATACGTGCCGGTGTTCGTAAACGCAGCAAGGAATGCCGCATCGCCGGCCGTCGAGGTCAGCGTGCCTCCGCCAAAGTCGATCTGCACGGAGGAACCGTAGATTCCTACGACGTAGAGGTTCCCTGCGCGATCGCGCGCGAGTCGCATGCCAACGGGCTCGCCGCTGATCGGGCAGCTGGTCGTCGCATAGCGACGTGACCACCGATGTTCGATACGGGGAGAGAAGGCCGCGAGAAAGATCGAAGAACACGCCTCGCTCACGAGGTTTCCCCCGCCAAGATCGATCGTGCCTCGGAAGGATCCCACGACGTAGACCCCTGTGCGGTCGGCGGCGATGTCCGTCGGCGAGATGTAGTTCATGGAGTTGGCGAACCCTACCGTCCCAAGGCCATGGAGGTCCCCGCCCGGGTCGCGTAGATACCAGGTTGCCCCTTCCGACCGACCGACCGGAATGACCGTCAGTTCCCCCGGGGCGAGCGATTCAACGGTGCCCGCCATATAGGGCGTTCCATCTCCCGCGACGGCGAAGGTCACGATCGCACTGCGCCCTTGGAGCCTATAGATGGCTTGGCTGCGGTGGGCGCCGGCCTGCGAGTAGCTCGCCACGAAGGCGAATCCGCGGCCCGAACTGCTGCTCCCGAGGGGATCACCGCCGAGGTTGATCGCGTGACTTGAGACACCGGCAATGTACACGTTTCCGGCGTCATCCGTTCCCACTCCCTGAATCTCATCCTGGCTGAAGTCGTATCCCAGGCGCCGCGACCACCGGTGCGTCCCCGACTGGTCGAAACTCGCGACAAAACCGTCCAGATCTCCGTCCGGTCCACCGTCGAGAGCCATCCCGCCGAACCCGATCCGCCAGCGTACGGAGCCGCCTAGATACACGTTGCCAGCGGCATCGGTCGCGATGCCTTTCCCCATGCCGATGGTTGCGAAGGGGGGCATGCCGGTCCCGGATCGTGATCCGGGGCTACCCGCGAAGACCTGCGACCAGCGGTGGGAGAGGGTCTCGGTGAACGACGCGGCAAAGACGCTCGTGTAGCGGCCCGTGAGGGCTCCGCTTCCGAAGTTGATCATGTCGGCCGTGCGGCCGGTCGCCACCACGTTGCCGGTTGGGTCGACCGCGAGAGCGAGTCCCTCATCCGGTTCGCTCGTCTCGAAGACCGATACACCCCCGAAGCACGGGGATGTCCCCGGAGCGCACCGGCAGGCCCCCATCGAGCAGGTTGCACCAGAACCGCAGGCGCTACCGCACCGGCCGCAGTGCATGGGATTGCTGGTCGTGTCGATGCACCCGAGGCCCGGCCCGCAGTCCGTCATGACGCCCGCACAACGACACGTCCCGGCGACACACACTCCCGAAGCGCCGCAGGATCGACCGCACACCCCACAGTTGTCTCCGTCGGTCTGGAGGTCGACACACGCCGTCATGCAGCGGGTGCCGGGGCAGGTGCAGACGCCGCTCGTGCACGCGAATCCCATCCCGCAAGCCATCGCTGCTGTGGGTCCATCGACGGTGCCGTCGCAGTTGTCGTCGCGGCCGTTGCACCGCTCCGCCGCCCCGGGATGCACGTCCGCTTGTCCGTCATCACAGTCGCTTCCGCCGCAGACCCGAGGGGGAACGCCATCTCCGTCGCCGTCGAGAACCTCGCTCAGGCAGACGCGCGAGGCCGTGTCGCAGTGCTCCCCCATGGTGCAGGGGTCCGTGTCCGTGCAGTCAGCATCGCGCCCGCAGATCCGCCCGGCTTGGCACCCGAGCCGCACGTCGCAGGTCTGCCCCGCACCGCAGCGTGCCGGGACGGCGGTGTGACGACAGGTAACGTCGAGGCACGCGTCCTCGGTGCATGCGATGCTGTCATCGCACTGAGCGTTCGAGGTACACCCTCGTGAAACCGCATCACCCGAAGTGGCGTCAGTGACATCCACGCCAACCGTTGCTTCCGCCAGAGGTGCGTCGACGCGAACCGAGGCGTCAGGCGTCGCTGAGCTCCCCGTGCATCCGATGGTGAAGAGTGTAACAAGAAGCATCGTCGTGGCGCGGAACATCTCGGCCTCCTTCGGCGGCGTCGCGCCGTGGGTTCCCTCATGCAGACAACCGGCACCGCGCGTTGAAGCCTCACCCGCTTCAGGAACAGAACACGCACCGGTCTGGGTGCGTGTTGCGATGGTGGTCGGAGCGAGCCGCTTGCAAGCGGGATCGTTCGCGTCGGACTTTGCGACCAACCTGTATTGGTCGCCGAGCCGCGTCTGGCTGTGGATAACTGACATTTACACATCGTGTAGATACATGTATTCTTGAGTCATAACTCACTTATCAATCTACTTATGGAAACAACAAGCACGTCGATCAACGACGCTGAGTGGGACGCGATCGCTGCCGTTCCTACAATCGCAAAACTACTTGCCGTGCCAGGCGAAAGCACCGGACGTCACCTGTCGCAACGTTTCGTCGGCGTCAAAATCGTCGGACTGGAGGCGGAATACTCCGAGGGCGACGTCTTTCTCATCTATGCAGGCGACGAGTTCCCCTGGGTCGTTCATCGCCGAAAGGGATGTAGGTGCCCTCATCTTCACGTCGCCTTCCGGCAATGGTAGAATGGATACGATGTCAAAAATCGTTCCGATCTCTCGTTGGGCTTCCGCCAACGGCCTGACCAGAGATCAGGCTCTCAATCTGGCTCGGGCGGGCAAGATCGAGGGCGCCGCACTTCGGAAGGTCGAGCTTCAGCGATGGTACGTTCCAGCGGACGCCCGTCCGATCTTCGCGGACCGGCGTCGGAGGGATGCCCGAAAACCTGGGAGGCCGGACGCTCGTCCTGCATGATTGCCACCACGATGTCGGACCTCCTCATCGCCCTTCGGGCCCACCTCGCGAGCGATCAGCGTGCCTTTCGTACCATCCAGACCTATACCAAGATCGCTAAAGCTTTCCTCGGCACCGTGACCCACTCCGCACCCACGACCGTAGCCATCGAGAGCTTCCTCGCCCGGCCGCGATGCGACGGCGCACGCAGAGCCACGACGGCTCGAAACCAGGAGCTCGCTGCGCTCCGATCCCTCGCGAAGGTTGCGGTTCGGGAGAGGTCCTGGGAGAGCAACCCGACCGAAGGGGTCCGGTTCACTAGGAAGGTGCCGCGAGATCCTCCCTTTCTGGGCGCGGATGAACTCCGGCAGCTCTTCCGAGCCGCTGCGGAGCATCCGCCTGCAGGGGAGGGCCTCCAGATCCTCGCGATCCTCGGCCTTCTCTCCCAGACCGGCCTCCGGGTCCACGAGCTCGTCGGCCTCGACCTCCCGCAGGTCGACCTCGTGACGGGTACGCTGCTCTCGGTCCACGGGAAGGGCGGCACGGTCCACGACCTCCCGCTGAACGTCCCTGCCGTGACGCTCCTCACCGCCTGGTTACGGACGCGAAGAGCTCGGGCACCAGACGGGGAACGGGCACTCTTCCTCTCCGCACGGCGCACACGGCTCGCGGCGCGAACGGTCGAGAACTGGTTCGTGAGGCTCCGCGTCGCGATGGGCACGGCGAAGAAAGTGACCCCGCACACTCTCCGCCACTCGGCCGCGACGCTTGCCCTCACCACGGGTTCCGACCTCGCGACCGTCGCGGAGCTGCTCCGCCACTCCGACCTGAACACCACCCGCGGCTACCTTCACCTCGTCGACACCCGCCGTCGGGAGGCCGTCCACCGCCTCGCCGTGACCGTCCCCCAGGACGTGCTCGATGCGGTCGGTGAAGCGCCCCCTGCGTCCACTTCCGTCCTGATGCTGGACAAAGAGCCCGTTCCTGCACCGCTAGAATCCCCGGCAACTCCTCGCACCGAAAACCTTGACGACCAATACAGGTTGGTCGCCGCTTAACTCCCCTGTTTCTCTCAGAACCCGTGTCTCTCACTGATCTGATTGGCATCGGGGCTACCGCCGCCTACCTCGGCGAACTCCTCCTGCTGCTCTGCGTGCTTCTCGGACTCTTGCGGTTCGTTCGCCCGAAACGCAGGCATCAACGGAAGACAGGCCGATAGAATCCTTCTAAGTCCCTACCTTCTACTCTATGGAGCCCAACCTGTTTCCAAGACAGCGGTTTCAGGCAGATGCGACGGATCGCCTTCCGTCGGGCATGATTCACGCAAAGGGCACCATGCCGCAAACTTTCGTGTGCCGCGACGGCCGCGCGAGGTATCGAGCTTCCCCCGGAAGGCGTCGAGGATCGTCGGATGGAGGCGGAATCCCGCGTGGACGAACTCGCGGGCGACCACGCCGGCATCGTCGATGACGGTTTCCTCCTCCGCGAGGATGAGCAGTGCGAGCGTGCGGGTCATGCGGACCCCCTGGAGTTCGGCGAATCGCCGGCCGGCCGCGTCGTCCGTGAGAAGCGGGAGCCCACGTTCGGCGGCGAGCGCGATGGCATCGCACTCCCCCCACTCCGAGGTTGGGCAGGGGACGCGGAAAGAAGGCACCCGACAAAGGTCTGTCCGCTCGATCCACGAAGTCCGTCGGATGCTCTCGATCGCTCCGTGTCCCTCGCGAATGGACTCGCAATGCAGCACAGACCGTGACCGCGACCCGACGCCCCGCCGCGCGATGGGTACGTCCCTTCGCCGCCCTCGCGGCGACGGCGGTCGGCTGGACGCAACCGTCGCTGGTGGAGCAAACCGCGCTCGCCGCGGAGGCCCGCGCCATCGTCCGTACGGGCGCCGCCAAAGCGGCCCGACTCTCGCCTTCGGATCACTCGGCGCCACCTTCGCGCTCGCTCCCACCCACCAGATCCGCGCGGCGCAGCTCGGCGAGCTCCCCTCGGGACGACCGACGACGGACGCGTCGCCAGCGGCGGTCGGCGGGACTGCTGCTCGTCCCGCGGCGGTGCTTCCTGCCGGGCGGCGACGCGTACGACCTCCGAGTCGACCGCTGGTGACGGATTGGGCGGCTCCGACGCCGTAGGGACCGAAGCTGCCACCCTAGAGCTCCGCAAGCCCGCTGCGTCTCGGCGGCCGCAAACATCGCGAAACGTCGGAGAAAGCTCGACTCTTTTTGCGTGCGATCGGAACCGACCATACCATCGGCTCGGTTCTGTAGGAGGAGCGCACACAATGTCGGTTGTAATCACATCTCCATCCGTGATTGCCCCTAATGGCGTGGTCGATGTCGCAGCCGCTTCGGCACTGGATGCGCTCGCACGCACTCCGATCAACGTCGCCGTCGTATCGAACCACCCGCAACCTCCGTGGTTCGCTGCAGCGTTTCCCGGTGGAGCCGTACAGTTCGCGCAGTTGCAGCGGCGCCAGGACGGCAAGGTGATCGCCGTACTTTCAACTACGTCTGGGATACCGGTTCACGACTTCATCGTACTTGGAGCAACCGATGATGATGTCCAGATGGCGAAGAACGGTGGCGCCGTCCTTGTGTCAGCAGGCTGGGCGGCAGTGACCGGCGCTGCAAGCTACGGCATATCGGTCCCTGATGCGATGGCATTCACCGATGTTGTGAACCTCGTGGGTTCCTGGCCCGGGTCGTGGTACTTTGAGGGGTTGGAGCCTTGGTACTCCGTCTATGCCCTCGCGGATGTGTCTGGCATGAATGTGACCGCGGCTCAAGCGGCATGGGCTACGAGCATCGTATCCACCGTGAAGAACGGAGGTGCGCGTCTCCAGGCTCTGCTGACCGTCGGCGCACGGTCGTTATTCAAGTCCGGGATGGTCCTCCCAACTCAACTGATGTTCGGGCTGTTTCCGTCGTCCAGCAGCAGCAACAACGACGGCGAGGTGCTAAGCGACTTCACTCACCGCCTTCGCACGGTCACCTCACGAGTGCGGTTCGCCAAGAAGGGCGAGCCCCTTCTCGTGCGGCACAAGCCTTCTACGAAACGATCCCGGAGCGGTGTTCTAGACAGGTCCGATCCGATCGAGCAGATCGAGTCGTTGCACCTCAACCCAGCATACCGAGGCAAGGTCGCTGGTCGCCACGTCGTGATTCTTGACGATTGCACTACCTATGGAGTGTCGTTTGGCGTGGCTTCGGCGTACCTTCGAAAGGCCGGTGCGGCTTCCGTGAGGTGCGTTGCCCTCGGGAAGTTTGGCAATCAGCTTCGATACTACGAGATCGAGATCGATGCCGACCCCTTCGCGCCGGTGAGAGCGGGAAGCTACCGAGTTCGCGTCAAGCGCAGCTTCGCCGGCGTGCACAACCCAATAGCTCAGACCTCATTGAGGGGATTGATCAAGTAGTGAAGGTAATCATCGCCGGCTCCAGGGACGCATCCGCCGAGGCTGTACGTCGCGCACTGGAGACGTGTCCGTGGACTGACCTCGTCACGACCGTAGTATCGGGGATGGCGGCGGGGGCTGACCGGGAAGGCGAACTCTGGGCGTCGGAGCGCGGCTTGGCCGTGGAGCGCTTTCCGGCGGATTGGAAGACCTTCGGAAAGCGCGCTGGACCTGTCCGCAACAAGGAGATGTCGGAGAACGCCGACGGCCTCATCGCGGTCTGGGACGGCAATAGCCGCGGTACGGCGAACATGATCGAACTCGCGCAGAAGCGTGGTCTTCGCGTCTTCGTCTACCGAACGGACGGAACTGAAGCCCTTGACGTTCCAGCGGCGGGGGAAGTCGCCGCACGGTGGAAACTCAGCGAGGCCACGATCGCCGGTACCCGCAGTAGTCCCACGCCATCGTTCAATCGTAACCAGGAGCGATCCCCATCGCGGGTTCATACGCAGGGTCGGTACGGCCGTCCTGATGGCAACGCCCCGCCAAAGTCGAATGTACACTACCGTCTGAACGCGGTGCTTGCGGCGTTTCCGGTCCAGGCCACGGTCTCGGTGGGCCGCGTGCCATATGTCGATCGAACGCAGCTCGAGGCCCTCCGGGAGCGGCTTTGGGGCAGCCACTTCGTGAAACGATTCCGGGAGTCGATCGAGGTCGTGGCGTTTGCCTCGGGGAGCGAACTGATCGGCGAACACCGACAGGTTCGCCTGACCGAGAGACCCGATCTCGCACAGAATCTTCTTCGAGAGTGGCTTGCTCGGTGCCTCGCCAGATACCGCACATGGAGGGGTCGAGGGGGCGTCATCTCGTACGTCTCGGAGCGCCGTGAGTCCAACCTCTTGATCGAAAGTCTGGCGCCAGGCGTAGAGCTTCCCGATGGCATCGGACATCGAATCGGCGCCGACTTTGACGTACGTCAGATCAAGGGCAGCTCGGGTCATACTCGCCTCGTCATAGCCGTCGACGTGAAGACGCGAATCACTATCGACTGCACGATAGCGGCGCTCCAGGGAATCGGCTTCGATCCTGTAGGGTTCTGTGTCAAGTACGAGGTCCAGACACCGCGGGGACCAAGCAGGAGGTATGCGGGATTGGTCCGCTCCGTCGTAGGCGACATGCTCCTCTTGGACGATCACGAGGAGGGCCTGCCATCCCTCCCCACGTCGCAGGCGTGGCTTGAACCTCGGCGGGAGAACCTCGAGCGGCTCGTTCACTTGATCGCAGGACCTCACGGGGACGGGATCTTGGATCGCCTTCACATACGCGTGGCCGAGCGTGTCGGAGGAGCCGCTCGCCCCGCACTCGTCGATGACTGGGTAGCCGCTCTCCATCGGTTTCCGAGCGACGTCGCGCAGGGTGTCCGGGTTCGGCTGGACGGCAGCGTGATGCACGCCGATGGCGACCGCTTTCCGACCTACGAGGTCTACGACAAGCCGCGTCTCGTCTTCGACGTCGGCCGCACGAAGACGGAGACATGGAACCAAGGGGGACTCGACAAACATGGGCCATACAACTTCGAGCGGTTCGCGCCCAGGCGCCTGAACATCGTCGTAGTCTGTCAGTCGTCCAAACAAGGTGAGGTGGAACGATTCGTCCAGCAACTGCTCGACGGAATCCCAGGGTCGAAGTGGGCCGAAAAGGGCTTCGTGCGCCGCTATCAACTTGATCGCCCGAGCATCCGCACCTTCACGACGCGTTCGCCCACTGCCAGGCACTACCGGGAGGCTGTCGCCGCCGCGATCGACGACGCTACCACGCGCAACGAGAGATGGAGCCTCGCTCTGATCCAGACCGAGGAGTCATTCCACGCCCTCAAGGGAGACGAGAACCCATACCTCCTTACAAAGGCGCTGTTTCTGACCCATCAGGTCCCGACCCAGGCATTCGAGTGGGAATCGATCAAGCCCGGTGCTCAGATCGACGCCATCGTAAACAACATCGGGCTCGCAATATACGCCAAGGTCAATGGAATCCCCTGGCTCCTTCCGGTGCATCAGACCGTTTCTCATGAGCTGATCATCGGCATCGGCTCGTTCGAAGCCTCGGAATCTCGACTTGGAGGGCGTGAGAAGTACATTGGCGTCACGACCGTCTTCAACGCGGACGGACGTTACATTCTGGAGAGCCGAACTCCCGCGACTCCAGCGGCTGACTACCTGCCCGTGCTACTTGCGGCGCTCGAAAGAGTCGTGACGGAGGTCCGGAAGCGGGAGGGCTGGACCGACGATCAGACCGTCCGATTTATCTTTCATGTATTCAAGGACTTCAACCAACGTGAGATTGACGCGGTCAAGGGCCTGATGAACGGCCTCCGACTGCCACACGCCGAGTTCGCCTTCGTCCACATCGTTCAGGATCATCCCTTCATGGTCTTCGATCCCACGGAGGCGGGGATCGGCTATGGGCAACGGAAGGGCGTAGCCGCCGCACCGCGGGGCCTTCGCGTGGACCTCTCTCAGAACGAGGTGCTCATCTGTCTGAAGGGTCCGAGGGAGGTGCGTCAGTGGTCCGACGGCATCCCCAAGCCGATGCTCCTGCGCCTGCACCGCGACTCGACCTTCAGAGACCTTTCGTACCTATCACGTCAGGTGTTCGACTTTACATGTCTGTCATGGAGAACACTGTTCCCTTCGCCGCTCCCGATCAGCGTCCTGTACTCGGACCTGGTTGCGCGGAACCTGCTCCAGTTGCGCGATGTCTCCATCTGGTCACCGGAGACCATTCTCGGCCCCGTTGGCCGGGGCAGGTGGTTTCTTTGAGGCCTCCGATTCTTGATCTCATGATCGAGCGGCTCCGGGGACAACTGGCGGAGGGCGATCCGCTCGTGCTGGAGTTTGCGGTCTGGCTAGGCGTATACCGCGACGAGCGGATGTCGGAAGGTGACGTTTCTGGAATTTGGCTCGCACGGGAGGTTGCCCGTGCCGCGCTACGAGAGGCGTCGGCGCGCTCCACGGCGCGGCCGTTTCGAACCGGCCTCGCGGCCTTGCGATGTCGCGAGTTCTTCGTCCCCCACTCCCCTGGACTTTTCGAGTCGGATCCCATCGCGATTCTCGCGGTTGCTATCGGTACCCGGCACATCCGCGATCAAGAGGCAAGGAAATGGATCGCCGACATCGCGACAAGGGCCATGGAGGCCGAGACCGACCCTTGGCGCGTTGGGCTTCTTGTAGCAGCAGCCCACTTTGGTGGAAAAGAAGGCGCGCTTCCACTACCGGCGGAGCTGGCGCTGGTCGTCGCGTCACGCCTCGGCATTCCCGTGGATCGGGTCGCGACGGAGGACGCACTGACCCGAGCGCTTACGCTCGACGAGACAACTCCCGAGCAGGCGGCAGTCCGCCTCGCGGCCCTGTACAGCCTCACCGGCCGTGGATCCGTCGCAGGACTCGGCCCAGTCCGGGGTATCGCAACCGCTGGTTCGTCTGTAAGGGCGACGCCCCCATCCGCACCGAAGGGAGACGACGTGAATAATCGAGCAACCCCAGCTCCCACCATTGGCATCCTCACGGCACTTCCGAAGGAGTCTGCGGCGATGAGGCTCATGCTGGAGAATGAGGTTCGATTCGCCGCATCCGGAGAGGGGGCTGGACGGGACTACTATCTGGGAATCATTCCGGACGATCGGGGCGGCGCGCACGAGGTAGTACTTGCGCTGCTGCCCGACATGGCGAACAACGCGGCGGCGATCAGCGCAACGAGGCTCCTCGGCCACTTCCCTTCGGTAAGGCACATCATCATGTGCGGCATCGCTGGTGGCGTCCCCAGGCCGGGTGATGCCGAGCACGACGTCCGTCTGGGCGACATCGTGGTGTCGAACCGGAACGGTGTCATCCAGTACGACCTGATCAAGGAGCGACCCGACGGATCGCGGGAGCATCGATACCCACCACGACCGCCCGGCGCGGAGCTGCTCGATGCCGTTCGTCACATGCGAACGGAGGAGGAACTCGGACGTCTGCCATGGGCGCCCTTCCTCGCTCGCGGCGCTTCGATGAAGAATGGCATCCGCCCGCCTGACGACACCGGAGCGCGAGGCGAATCGGTCGTGTATCCACTCGATCGTGAGCGCGTGCCAGGACAACCTCGCGTCTTTCATGCGCCGATCGCAGCGGCGAACATTCTCCTCACGAATGCGGAGCATCGTGACTACCTAGCTGCCACATTCGGCGTCAAGGCGATCGAGATGGAAGGTTCGGGCGTCGCAGACGCGGCGTGGACGAGTGGGGCAGGCTACCTCGTCGTGCGAGGTGTCTGCGATTATTGCGACGGGAGCAAGGGAGACGCATGGCAGGGCGCCGCGGCCATCGCCGCGGCCGCCTATACAAGGGCTGTCATTGGCTCGATGAGCGCGACCGTGGCTTCCATACCGCCATTCGCATGAGAGTTCCCTGTGCTTCCATCAGGGACCCCTCCCCAGGTAGAAGAGCTGCTCCAGATCGTGGGCGGCGGGCCCCGCGACGCGCACGACCTCGCCGCCCGCGACGATCGTGACCCGCCCGAGCTCCCCACGGTTGGCGTCGTAGAAGTTCTGGAGAAGATCGCGGGCAATGTTCTCCTCGTCCCAGCGGACGCCCCAGGACGTCGTCACCGCGCTCGTCGTAGACCGCTCGTAGACCGCGCTCGTGCCCAGTCCGAGCGCCTCAGGGGCGCTCGTCCTCGCGCACGGCGAGCACCTCGTCCAGGACGCGCCAGGTGAACCCGAGCAAGCGCTCGGCGAGGAGGCCTGTGAGGGCCTCGAACGCGGGCCACAGCACGCCGTCGTAGAAGGAGGGTGGCGCGGCCACGACGACGGTGGTGCGGCGCTGCTGGGCGTGCCGATGAGGGTCGAGGCCGTAACGCCGGCACAGGGCGCCGAAGAGGAGGCGAGCGCAGGGGGCCGCGATGGTGGCGGTGAAGACCTCGTCGCGCTCACAGGAAGGCGCCTCGGCGACCTGGGCTCGGAGCCGCTCGACGCCGGCGTGAACGGCGGCGAGGTCAGCACCGCTGGGGAGCCCGAGAAAGCGGTCCTCCACGGTGCGCATACGAGCGCAGCGGCGCTATCGGTATGGGGGTGGCGCATCGCGTACGGGTGATGCAGTCTCCAACAGAAGCGACCGCCCATGCCGGAGCCTGGGCGAATGACGCCGAGATTTGGGGGATGCGGGACGAGGCTTGCGCGACCGACACGCCTAGCATACGATTCCTGTCATGCGAGAAACAGAGAAACGAACGATGCTCGATGCGACAGCAGTCGATGAATTGCGCTCGACTCTTTGCTCTCAGTTGTCAGCTGATCCATCGGTCGTTTCACGGACCGTGCTTGTCAAGGTCGACCGCCCCGACTTCCTTCCCGACCCGTCCGCCATTGCCGAGATCAAAGTGAAGCTGATCGGCATCGAGAGCGTCCTGTCGATCAAGCGCGGTTCGTGGCACGGCGATGCGACGCGCGAGGAGTACGATATTCCGTTCCGGCGCAGTGACCTAGAGAGTGTTGTGGGCGGGCTCTGCGCGTTGGGGTGGAGTCGATTCGTTCTCATGTGCACTCGTCGTATGACCTGGAACGCAGGCGGCCTGATCTACTCCGTCGATGAGTATCGAGTCGACGGAAGGGCGTTGCTGGAGATTCAATCCGTCGAGCCGGGCGGCGAACGCCTGATTGATGAGGCGTTCTCCCGACTGAGCCTCTCGTCCATGGATTCGCCGCAGACGATCGCATGCATTGGGGCCTTGAACCGCGACGAATCCGTGCAGATCGATCTGAACAGGATCTCGCCATCGGAGGTTGCGGCTCGCATGCGCATGGAACATGAACGATGAGCAAGACCCAGATCGGCGGGAAGTATTGCGAAGAGGACGCTTCGGTGTTCGCTCTCAAACAGAGATTCCTGAACGTCGGTGTCGACGTCTCGCATCCCCTCTCCGACCGGATCTGGTACACGAAGAACGGTCGTGGCTACAACTTCGATGTGAACGAGACGACATTTTTGAGCATAGAAACCGATTACTATCGATCGCTGCGATCATGCGACTTTCATGTGGTGAACAACCGCTATGTCGATGATCTCGGATACGTCGGCAGGAGCGCGAGCCTCGAGATGATGTTCGCCATGCTCCACCGAAGGCCGATCCTGCTCATGCATGAGCCTCGGTACGCGAGCGGGGTCGATCGCGCTCGAGTCGAGCTGCTGCACAGCCGCCGACCCCTACTCCATGTAACCGATGTCGATACGATCGACGACGAGGCACTCTCGGTCCTGGTGAGCGGCTTCGAAGGGCGATCAGTCGACTATGGCATTGATCGATCCTTGGGCGACCTGATTCGAGGACAGGTAAGCCGTTTTTTTGATGAGATCAGGACTGAGGAACGGTCCACGTGACAGATCTTTGACGTATGACGACGTTTCTTTTTATCGGCCAGGCCCCTCCCCGTACGATCGGAGACACTCCCTTCGGTCGCACGCGATTGTACCACTGGCTCGAGCGTGTCGGGCTACCAAAGGAGATGGTGCTTGCCAACTCCTGCTTTACCGCACTCACAAGCCGATTCCCGGGTTCGATGGGGCACGGGCACCGCCCACCGAAGATGAAGGACGTACGTGCGGAACGTTCGCGCATTCAGGCCACGATCGAGAGCATCCGTCCGATGGTCATCGTCCCGGTGGGTGTCATGGCCCTTCGCGAGTTGGTGGGAGACGCAAGCCTTCGGCTGGAGCAGGCCGTCGGCACCACTTATGAATACACGCGCCCTGGGGCCCGTAGGGTGATCCCGATCGTTCCGCTGCCCCATCCCTCGGGCGCGAGCCCGTGGATCTACCTGGAGGGGAACGCGTTGTTGCTCAATCGGGCGCTTGCACATCTGAGCGCGGCCTATGAGATGGTTCGGTGTTGACGTCATGCGACACGGAGGGATTCCTCTGCATGGCCACCGATGCGAGTGCGCCGCCTTCAGCCGGTCGGACTCTTGATGAGCAACGGAGTTCCGCGGCCCGGTTCTCTTGCGGCTACGCACGTAAGGGCGACGAACTCGTGAGGACATGCCCGACAGCCGTGGACCGATGCCGTCCGGTCCGAAGGCCCGTAGGATGGCTGGCGAAGCCGCCGGTCGTGGGAGCCGTTGGTCCGGGCGGCCTTGCTGTTTGATCCGTCGACGGAGTGAAGGGGATGGTGAAAGCATGACTCGACTTGTTGATGTTCTCAGGGACGTTCTCGGTCCTGTGGGAAGCGGTGTCTTTCTCGCCGACTGGCGCGCCCGGGCAGCTTGCGCGTCCGCAGTTTCTGATTACTACACCATCGCCCTGCGCGACGATCCCTTCTCCGCCGAGGATGGTCTGCTCGGTACGGCGTTCGGCAGTGAGTCGGTCCTTCGATCTGCGATGCATGAGGCGTTCGATCAGGCGCTGATCACGGACCGCGTCGGCTACCGGTTTCCTTATCACTCGCTGCGTCAGGGGCTGGGCGACTTCGCAGACATCTTCGGGGACGTGGATTCTGTGGAGAAGCTTGCCATGAGCGCTATTGCGAGAGTCCTTGTCCGTCACGGTGATGACGCTCCGATCGAGCTCATGCTCGCGCTAGCCAATATCTTCTATGATGAGGCATTGCATCTTGAGTCGATCTCGCTTGTCTTGGGCTACGATCAGGCGGAGCGTCCTTGGATTGCCCCGAACCGCCGACGTGCCTGGGAACTCATTGGTTCCGCCGAGAGCATGCTCTCCTACGTCGTTCTACAGCATTGCCTGTATGAGGGCGAAGGCTGTATCGCTGCGGCCAAGGCGGAGCATGCGCTCGGGCGGCTCTCTGGAACGGCCTTGCCCGTGCGTGTGGCCTCTCGCATCTGCCGGGAGGAGACCAATCACGCGCTCACCGGATACTTCTGGCTGAAACAATTGGACGATGGAAAGGCCGATGGTTTCTTCGCGGAGTTGGCCCGTTCTTGGGTAGAGTCCGAAGGATTGGGAGACAGGAAGACGACCAAGGGACGAAAGCGGAGGTTTCCGCTTTTTCTCATTGCGGAGTATCTCCGAACTCGAAATTCTCGACACGTTCAGCAGTTGATCAGGGCAAATGTGCGTGCCGTCATCAGCTCGGGGGAGCTCTTGTGCCGCGACGAAGATCTTGACGAGGGCGCCGCGTTCTTTGGAGTCTGATCTTTTATGATCTCAAGTCATGGTGTTCTCAAGTCGTCCGCAGGTCCTGCAGACTCACTACTTTCGGCGGTGTTGGCGCCCCTTGGGCTGAGTTCAGACGGATCTTCCTGCTCTGACGCTGGTTTCTTCCACGCATCGCGCGTGCAGGACCGCGATTTTGTGACGCCGCATCTGTTGTCACTAGAGATTGCCCGTATCGCTTGACAGCTTCGCCAGCGGGAGCTCTCCTTGCGGCGTGTTCATCAAGCGCACGCGCAGCGTCCAGGGCGACCGCGAGTACGGGGCGGTGCTGTTGGTTCAAGGCGAGAGGGTTCCGGCAGCGCGCGCCCCGGGCCGGCCTCGCAAGGACGCGCGCGTCGCGACCAGGGTGGTGCACCGCACGCTGGCGAATCTCTCGAAGCTCCCACCGGGGCTGATCGACCTCGTGGAGCGGTACTGCGCGGCGGAGCGTGCGGGCGAGACGCTTGAGTTGTCCGCGGCGTCCGTCCCGATGATCGGCCCCGCGTACGGACCTCTGGCGGCGCTGCTGGCGCTGGCGCGCGAGTGCGGAATCGAGAAGGCGCTGGGCAAGACGCGCATGGGCCGGCTGAGTCTGTTCCTCGTGCTCGCGCGCGTGCTTCACCGGGGCTCGCGTCGCTCGGCGGCGCGGTGGGCGAGTACGCAGGCGACGGCGCCGATCCTGGGGCTCGAGCACTTCGACGAGGAGGACCTGTATCGCGCGCTCGATTGGCTCGAAGCGGAGCACCTGCGCGTCGAGCGGGCGCTCGCGCCCAAGAGGCCGAGCGGTGCGACCTTCCTGTACGACGTGACCTCGTCGTACCTCGAAGGGCAGCAGAACGAGCTCGCCGCACCGGGCTACAACCGGGACGGCAAGCGGTTCAAGAAGCAGGTCGTGGTGGGGCTCCTGACGGACGCCGAGGGCGAGCCGGTGAGCGTGCACGTGTACGAGGGCAACCGCGCCGATCCGACGACGGTGCCCGACCGCGTGCAGTGGCTCGCGAAGGACCTCGGCGCCGAGCACGTCGTGCTCGTGGGCGATCGCGGCATGCTCAAGGGGCCGGCGCGCGAGCTGCTCGGGCAGCACGGCTTCCGGTACGTCACGGCACTCACGGACCCGGAGCTGCGACGGCGGCTGAACGAAGGGACGCTCCAGCTGGACCTCTTCACCGAAGAGGTCGCGGAGGTCGTGGGCGAGGACGGCGTGCGGTACGTGCTCCGTCGTACGCCCGCGACGACGGAGCGGCACCGCGCACGGCGCGCCGACCAGCTCGCCCGGGTGCGGGCCAGGGTCGACGCGCGCAACGCCTTCATGGACGCCCACCCCCGCGCGGACGTGGCGGTGTCACTGCGCCAGGCGCAGCGGTGGATCCAGGCGTACAAGCTCGGAGGCTTCGTCTCGGCGCGGGGCGAAGGACGCCACGTGGTGATCGACGTCGATGAGGCGAAGCGCGAGCGCGAGGAGGAGCTCGACGGCTGCTACGCGGTGATCACGGACGTGCCCCAGTCGGACGCGACCGCGCGGCAGGTATGGGAGCGCTACGGCGACCTGCAGCGCGTCGAGCGCGACTTCCGTACGATGAAGACGGGGTTGCTGGAGCTGCGGCCGATCTTCCTGCGGAAGGCCGGGCGGACCCGCGCGCACGCGCTGGTGGCGATGCTGGCGCTGAAGCTCGTCCGGGCGCTCGAACGGAAGATCGCGCCGCTGAAGATCTCGGCGGCAGAGGCCCTGGACCGCCTCGATGCCGTGCGCCTGATGTCGCTCGGCGCACCGGGGCACGGGCTGTGGCGACTGCCGACCCGATGGGACGCGCCCCAGCGAGAGTTGCTGGAGGTGCTGCCGACGCTGCCAGCGCCCGTGTTGTCTCTAGGAGGTCCGACGGCGTAGCCCACGAACTGCGAAGATCACCGCGCGATTGCACGGGGATCTGCGACCGGCTCACGGGGAAGATCCGTCAGAGGCCGCCGATCTGTACGGGTGTTGGCTCCCATCGTACTCGCCGCGCAGCGGGAAACCCGAGGTTCCCGAATCCGAGATCCGCGGAGAGCTCGAGGCCGACCACGTCTTCGGCACTCAGGCACTCTCCGGCGATCCGTGACCCCGCGAAATCACATCCAACCGACCGGAGCCGCACCCAGGTCGCACGCGAGGCCCCTGTCTACTGGAGCCGGTAGAACGCGAGGGTGGTCTCGGTCGGGAAGGAATAGAGTTCGCGCGCGGGCGTCTCGTCGAGCTGCAGCGAGCCAAAGCCGGCGATGCCGCTCGGGAAGTCCCCGGTCGTCATCACCCAGCGCCCGTCACCCTGTTCGCAGGCGAGAGTGAACGTCCGGCTGGATGGTTCGAACGAGGCGCGGGCGCTCGCTTCGAGGATGTCGGTCCGCCCGTCGCCCGTGAGGTCGCCAAGGACGAGGGTCTGCGCGATCCCCCAGCCGGTCGGGTCGTACTCCGGCACCGAGACGAGGGGCCGCGCTGGAGACAGGCCACGCGTCGCGTCGACGGCGAAGTAGTCGACCTCCGTGAACGGCGAGGAATACCCGATGTGCACGCGCAGGAGCCGGTCGGGACGTCGACCGCGCACCGTGTCGACGTAGAGCGGGAAGTTGTCGGTCTCGACGAGGTCGCCGATCTCCGTGAAGGTCGACGGCCCCGAGTTGCGAAAGTACCTCAGCCGGCGCCCGATGCGCGCGACGAGGTCGAGCTCGCCGTCGCCATCGAAGTCGCCCCGGGCGAACTCGTTCGCCCCGACCATGTTTACCGGGAAGCCCATCGTCGCGCTGGTCGCCGTGGCGACGCAGCGCGCGGACTCAAAGCCATACAGGCCGCCGCGCGCGAGGGAGAGGCCCACGGGCTCCGAGCCCAGGCCTCCCAGGCTGATCGTGCTGAGAACGTCGGCCCGGCCGTCGCGATCGACGTCGATCACGATCCACCCATTGATCCGCTCGTCATCGCCGAAGGAGCAGGCGCTCAAGTCCCGCTCGAATCCGGGGACGGAGAAGACCCCACCGTCGCCGAAGATCGATGCGGTCACACTGGATCGTCGCGGCACTTCGGAGACGCGGCCGAGCACGAAGTCGAGGCGACTGTCGCCGTTGACGTCCGCGAGCGCCTGGTAGCCGTAGCCGTAGCGGGGCACCGCGAACGACGATTCGACCGGGTCGGCGAAGGTCACGCCGCCCAGGCCGCGCCAGAAGCGGATGATGTAGCGGTAGGTTGTCGAGTTGAGGCGGGTCGTGGCGATGTCAACGCGCCCGTCCCCGTCGAAGTCGCGCATCCAGAAGTCGGGCCGCTCTCCGTTGGCACGGACATTGGGCAGGCGGCCCAGCTCGACGACCCGTGCGGGGCAGTTCGGCGACGCGGGCAAGCGGTCCGCTACCGACGCGTCGCCGACATCGGTCGTCAGCGCATCGAGTCGCGGAGCTGTGTCCAGCGTGGTGTCGGCCGGGATGTCCCGAAAGGGAACGTCCAACGCGTCGAGGCCGATGGCCGCGTCGATCAGCGCGTCGGCGGACGGCGTATCGACCCGAGGGGTACTGTCGAGCGCGGCGTCGATCGGCGCGTCGAGCCCGATGTCCGCCCTCGTCACATCAGTCACATCGGGAATGCCGGCATCGGACGAAAGAACATCGACCCCCGGCGGCCGGTCGGCGGCGACCGCGTCAAGGTGCGTGCGGCCCGTGTCGACCCCGACGTCCAAGGTGACCACGTCGCCGACGTCAGCGGTTGCGGGCGTCGAGTGATCCGCGCTGGACGAGTCCTCGATGATGTCCTCCAGGACCATGACGTCGTCGGGCGGTTGGAAGCCGGAGGAGGTCGGCGTGCAGGCGGTGGTGAGGCCAATGAGCAGGGCGGATTGCAGCCCGGCTCGACGTGTTGCGTGGGAGACCATGGGCCCTCCTGTCGTGCAGGACGTCCGCCGCCGAACGCCGACGCGGACGATCGCAACATCCGGGAGGATGTTCAAGCGGTCCGTCGTCGCGCACTCTACTGACGCGGACGGGTGTTCCAGTTCGCCAGGGCTGGGGGGCGTACTTCCACGAACCCTTGCCACCGATCTGGATGGACGGCGTCCACCGCGACCCGGCCACGGTGCGGGGCACCGCCCGGCCGGGCCGGCGTTGTCGGGAGACCTCGCCCGGCGCCGTGCCGCCTCCGAACGCACGCCGCTCGCGTGGGCGCAGCGCGTCGACCGATCCTATGGGCTCCGCGCCCCGGCGCGCCGAGCGCGCAACTCGGCCACGAGCGACGCGAGCCACGGGCGGTACAACGCCGGCCACGTCGACGACGCGGCGAGAAAGCCCTGCGCGAGCTGCTCCTGCGCGTTCGGCGTCGCGCCGCAGAGGAAGGCGAGCGCCAGCTCATGCATGGGGCGGTACGGTTCGACGCCCCAGAACCGCCGCCACGCCTCGGGAGTCCGCTGCAGGTCCTGGGGACTCCGGAGCGACTTCAGCCACGGATCCACGCGTTCGCGCACCATCGACGCGCACCAGCGGGCGTACGCCTCCACCTCAGCCTCCGTCTCGACCGTCACGCGCGGCCGACGCCTCGGCTCCGGCCCGTCCACGAAGCACGCGAGGTCGTTCATCACGCACGAGGTCGCCTCGAGCGCGGCCTCCGGCGGCGAGAACGGGATGTGCGGCGTCACCAGCGCCTCGACGGCGTCGATCCGCAGCGTGGCGCACGCGTCGAGGTTGTACTGCGGGTGATAGGTGGCGATCGCGAGCACGAACGTGTCGCGCCCGCCGGGCCACGACCGCACGTAGTGTCCGTCCGACGTGCGCGGCATCCGCTTCCAGGAAAAACCCAGGTCGCGCATCACGGGGTCGAGTACGGACCTGAGGACCTTGAGCACCTCGGGCTTCTTCATGAATCTCCCAGCGGACCAGCGCGCGTGCCACGTGCGTGGACACGTCAAGGTTCTCTGACGTCCCGCGGTGGCGCAAGAAAACTCCCATGCTGGCGATCGAGCGGGGGGCACCGAGCTTCACGTCGCCGGTCTTGTAGTAGTTGCGAAGCGCGCCCTCGAACGCGTCGCCGCTCCCCGCAAAGAGGAACGACTCGATGGCCGCGCCAATCGCCCGAGGGGCCGACAGGCAGTTGCTTCGGCACCGCGGGACGCGCGCGAGTGCTGGCTGCATCGTCGAGCGGGTGCCGCAGGGGCGGCGTTCGGGGTTGTGCCGTGGGAGGGTCATGCGGGCGGGGTAGACGTCGGTGCTGCGGTGGGTGCGTCGCAGCGGCACCGTTGGGGGTGGGGCGCGGCCGATGCTCGGGCGCTGCCGCACAGCGCGCCGCGGGTGTCATACGGATTTCATGTCAGTTTGGCCGCTTTGATCCAATCGAACAGCGTGATCGAACGCACCCGCTCGGGCT
>Ga0066412_1000054_pt1 | contig 63265 bp, 53 predicted proteins | sample LakWasMet16_LOW5_2_FD_59499 | JGI IMG/M metagenome (GOLD analysis project Ga0066412, IMG submission 59499) | Freshwater sediment methanotrophic microbial communities from Lake Washington under simulated oxygen tension - Sediment Metagenome 16_LOW5 | ecosystem: Environmental > Aquatic >... | reverse complement strand
CGTAGCTCAGTTGGTAGAGCAATACACTTTTAATGTATGGGCCCTGGGTTCGAGTCCCAGCGGGATCACAAGAATAGTAAACAATTCGGTATTAAGCCCTTAAATGAAAATTTAAGGGCTTTTTTATTTCTATAATTTTTAATGAATATTTATCTTATTTGCTTAACAGCCTCCCTCACAAGCTGTCTTGATAATTTATCTACTTCGATATTATAATTAATTACTTCAGTTACCTTTTGATGCGCTTGTATTTTCACAAACTCCACTTTGATGGTTGATAGCAGTAATAACAACTCTTTCACTAAATCTATATTTCTAATATCATTTCCTGCTTTAGTGGTATAATCACTTGCTAAAAATTTTGACTGACGACTTACTAATCCAATAACATACTGACTGTCAGACACTATCTTTAATTCTCGAATTGTTGGAAAATGTTGTAAAATATGATTTATAGATGCAATTACCGCTAAAATCTCCATTCGGTTATGCGTTGTATTTTCTTCTTTACCACTTAAAACTATTTTTTGTGCATCTACTAATATAACTGAAGCCCAAGCACCTATGCATTTTTGTGTATGACAAGAACCATCTGTGTATATTTCTGCAATAGACCTCATTAGTAAAATATTGATAAAAGTAAATGTATTTTTTACTTAGCTTTGAATGTGAAAATAAAATTACACATACTTATTGGATTCATCAGCTTAATTATGTTTTCAAGTTGTAATGCTTTTTACAATTTATTTTATACCGATCCTGCAAAATGTTTTAAAACAGCTTGTATAAAAAAACCATATGATGTTATTATTGTTCCAGGATTTCCTCATGATTCAGGAAAAGTTAATATGATTTTATCTGAGCGAGTAAAATGGGCCTACTATCTATACAAAAACGGATACACTAAAAATATTATTTTTTCTGGTTCAGCAGTTCATACGCCATATGTAGAGGCCAACATAATGCGTTTACTTGCTTTACAAATTGGTATAAAAGATGAACATATCTATACAGAAACAAAAGCTGAACACACTACCGAAAATTTATATAATTCTTGCATGATGGCAACACAATTAGGATTTAAATCCATTGGCTTTGCAACACAACCAGCACAATCTAGTTTTATGAAACCTTTTAAACGAAAATTCCATTTAACATTAGACTTTATTCCTGTTGTTACAGATAGCCTAACTGCATTAGCATTTCAATTCCATTCAATTGACGAAAGTACTGCTTTTGTCCCTAATTTTAAGGCATTAAAACAAAGGGAAGGGACATTAAAAAGCTTGAGAGGAACAAGAGGACATCGCGTAAAAAAAGAAATGCGACAAGCAAGAAGATTAAAAAGACAACAAAAACATTCAACTAAATAACATGGTTATTTCCGATGAAAAAATAATTGAACAAACCAATAACTGGATTAAATCAGTGGTGATTGATTGTAATTTTTGTCCATTTGCTGCAAAAGCAGTTATGAAAAAAACAATCCGTTATATTATTAAATCAAATGTAACTATGAATGATAGTTTAGCTGCTTTAAAAGAAGAGTTAGATTATCTAGAAACTGATCAAGAGATAGAAACAAGCTTTATTATTTTTAAAAGTGATTTTAAAGATTTTGACGATTATTTAGATTTAGTGAAGAAATCCGAAAAACTTTTGACAAAAGAAAATTATGATGGTGTTTATCAAATAGCAAGCTTTCATCCTGATTATTGTTTTGCTGGGGAAGATGAAAACGATCCTGCAAATTACACCAATCGTTCAATTTACCCTATGCTTCATATTTTAAGAGAAGAAAGTTTAACAAAAGCATTAAGCTTATATCCTAATCCTGAATTAATCCCACAACACAATATCGATTTTGCTCGACAAAAAGGCTTACAATACATGCAAATGTTAAGAGCAACTTGTTTGTAGTATTATTTCATACTTTTTATATTTTTAATCCGAACTAGCTTTTGTATCTTTATACAACAATGCGGAATTCTTCTATACATATTTTTTACTCAAGCATCATAGCGATTGCTATTGTAATTTCATCTTGTACAAAAGATTCTGCACCACCAACTTTTGGAGACTTTCCCACCGAAATTGGTGAAATTTTAACCTACAAATGCGCTACCTCTGGTTGTCACAACGAAGCTAGTTATAAAGGCGCGGCCGATTTAAATTTAACTTCATTTGCTTCTCTTTTTAAAGGTTCAAATAATGGATCGCCTGTTATTCCTTTTCGAAGTGATTTTTCTTCTCTCTGTTATTTTATTAATACGTATGCTGATTTGGGTCCAAAAAACAACCCAACAATGCCTTTATACAAATCTCCATTAAGCCGAGAAGAAGTTCAAACAATTAAAACGTGGATTGATAATGGTGCGCCTGATATTAATGGTAATATTATGTGGAGTGATAATCCAAATAGAAAAAAATATTATGTTTTAAATCAAGGCTGCGATGTGGTAACGGTGTTTGATGCATCAACTCAATTACCAATAAGATATATAAACGTAGGAAATAATCCTTCTGTTTCTGAAAGCCCACATATGATTCGTGTTTCTCCTGATGGAAAATATTGGTATGTGGTATTTGTTGCTAATAATATTTTACAAAAATACCGTACCTCCGACGATAGCTTTGTTGGAGAGATAAGTTTAGGAGCCTATCAAAACTGGAATACAATTACGATTAGTAATGATAGTAAAAGAGCGTATTGTGTTTCTTGGCAAACAAACAGTCGTTTAGCGATTGTTGATATTGAAAATATGGCATTATTATACAATGTTGGTGGTGGTAATTTTACCGATGCACATGGCGTTGCCTTAAATAAAACAAACGACACCATATATATTACACGTCAAACGGGTAACTACATTTTTAAAATTGATACTGCTTTAAATGGGTTTAATGAAGTCACAATTGATGGTTCTGGAATTCCAAATCAAACATCATCCCTAGACCCACATGAAATTATTTTCTCTCCTGATGGCTCTAAATATTTTGTGACTTGTCAAAAATCAAATCAAATAAGAGTATTAAGTGCTGTGGGAGATGTATTACTTCAAACAATTAATACTGGATTATATCCACTAGAGTTTGCTATGAGTTCTAGTAAAGATAAATTGTTTGTGACTTGTCAAGATCATCCTAGTACATATCCAAATATAAAAGGCTCTGTAACTGTTATCGACATGACCACTTATCAATCCAGTAATTACTCCGTTGGATATCAGCCACACGGCATTGCCTTAGATGAAGCTAACGGCTATGTGATTGTGGCTAGTAGAAACATTTTAAATAATGGTCCTACTCCTCACCATACTGGTGTTTGTGGCAGAAATGGGTTTGTAAATTATTTTAATATTAACACCATGCAACTTCTTTCTAAAAAAACAGAAGTTGCATCCGACCCTTACTCAGTAGCATTTAGACCGTAATGAATAATATTTTAAAAAATAAAACAATTTTATTATTTGATGGCTATTGCAACCTATGTCATTCGTCTGTGCAATTTGTTTTAAAGCACGAAAAAAATAACGAATTATGCTTCACCTCTCTTCAATCTCCTATTGGTATTGAAATCCTGAAACATTACTCTATTAATCCAAATAAAATTGACAGTTTAGTTTTAATAGAAAAAAACAAAGCCTACTTCAAATCATCAGCTGCACTTAGAGTGTCTAAATATTTAAAAGGACTTTATCCTATTGGTTTTGGTTTATTAATTATTCCCTCTGTTATTAGAAATTGGGTGTATGATTATGTCGCTAAAAACCGTTATAAATGGTATGGAAAAAAGGACAATTGTATTGTTCCAGATGAAAATTTAGCTAAACGTTTTTTGTAACCATTTAACCGCATAGATACATAGAATATTTTTCAATTTTATGTATTAAGAAATCATAGTTCCTATAGCTATCAAATTGAAGCAAAGCTTCAATTTCTCAATATACTACTCTACCATAAAAAACTATAACACTGTGTTTCTATGTGGTTAAAATAATTTAAAATAATACTATTATTACTATAAATCGTACTTTTGTAAACATGACAAAACTTTCTGTTAATATTAATAAAATAGCAACCATTCGTAATTCTCGAGGTGGCAACACTCCTAACTTATTACAAGTGGCTCAAGATGCTGAACGATTCGGCGCACAAGGCATTACAGTTCACCCACGTCCTGACGAAAGACATATTCGCTACCAAGATGTGTATGATTTAAAACCTTTATTAAAAACAGAATTTAACATTGAAGGAAATCCTAAAATTCAAAAGTTTGTGGATTTGGTTTTAGATGTAAAACCTGAGCAAGTAACTCTAGTTCCTGATGGAGACAATCAGCTAACATCTGATCATGGTTGGGATACTATTGCCAATAAAGAATATTTAACTGAAATTATCTCTGTATTTAAAAATGCGGGAATACGCACTTCTATTTTTGTTGACCCTGATTTAAAAATGATTGAAGGAGCAAAAGCAACTGGTACTGATAGAATTGAATTGTATACTGAAGAATACGCTAGATTATATTCTACAAAAAGAGAAGAAGTGATTAAACCATTTACCGCAGCGTCTCAATTAGCCAATCAATTAGGATTAGGTGTAAATGCAGGTCATGATTTAAGTTTAGAAAACTTAGCTTATTTTAAGCAACATACCGAAAATTTATTGGAAGTATCTATTGGACATGCTTTAATTAGCGACGCTTTATACTTTGGCTTAGAAAACACCATTCAATTATATTTGAGGCAATTAAAATAATTTACTGCAAATAAAAAAGCCCATGCTATTAATTAGCATGGGCTTTTTTATTTGATAAGATTATTGTAAAACAATTCGTTTTACTTTTGAACCTGATTTAGATTTTACTGTTACAAAATATAAACCAGTATTTTTATCAGATAAATCTATTTTAATTTTACCGCCATTAGATTGTACCTGTTTTACTTCTTTTACAGTTTGCCCTAATGTATTTACAACACTAATTGTAAAATCCTGAACATCTAAAGTTGTAATATCTACAAATAATTCTCCATTTGTTGGATTTGGATATACCTCCATATTTACATTAGACATATTTTCTTCAACACTTACAGCACTACAAACAGTACTTGTCGCTAATGATGTTCTTCTAACACAATATTGCATACATGCTTGCATACGTGCTTTTTGACCAGCTGTAAACATTACCATACATTTATCATCCGAATAGTCCATGTAATTTTGATAATTTACACCAGGTGAAGTTGAAGTACATGCATCTGTTCTTACAGCTCCATTAGTTGTTGGGCAAGTATAATTCTCACCAGCTTGATTTGGCGTATCTGTAACATAATCTGTTCCACTACAAGACGTCCCATCATCTCCCCAAATGTGCCATAAACCTAACCAATGGCCTATTTCATGTACTGCCGTTCGTCCTTTATTATATGGAGCAGTAGCCGTGCCTGTAGTTCCAATATAGCGATAATCAAACACTACTCCATCTCTATTTGCAGCTCCACCAGCTCCTGCCATATCTCCAATAGAAGGTGTAGAACTGCTTGGTACAGTAGGGAATTGAGCATAACCTAAGGTTCCATCATTCATATATACAATCCAAATATTCAAATATTTTGTAGGATCCCAAGATGAATTTGGTTTAATAGTACCATCTATATAAATGTCTGTGTGTGGTGGATTAGTCCATCCTTTTGAAGAACATAAGATTCTATCAATACCTGGCTCTGCCATAACAGTTCCAGAAGGAGCAACTTTAGCTGCACAAAAATTAATCTCACAATCAGCAGCTAATGAAGCCAAACCTGATTGGGTGACTTGTGTGCTAAAATCAGTATTTAATTTCCTAAAATCATTATTTAATACGGTTATTTGAGAATTTACCTGAGCTTGGCTAATATTCATTGAAGTGCCAACAGACTGACCTGTATGAATAATATGGAAAACAACAGGAATAGTATAAACAGTAGATGTTTTTTTGCCATTAGCAAACTGATTATCTTTTCTAATAGTTTCCTGTATCCATTTTTCGTATGCTTCTGCTTGCTCAACTTCGGCATAAGTGGCTGTGCCACACTTGCGTTTTTGAGTTTGGTTATTGTCCGTATTTTGAGCTAATGCTCCTAAAAACATTAAAGACGATAAAGATAAAGTGGTAAATATTTTTTTCATTGAGTACAATTTAGTTATACATAGTTACAAAATATATTTTAAAAAGTCAATTCTAAGCGCGATTTTTGAGGTAAATTAGATGCTTTAATAGATATGTCATTTAAAATATTAATAATTGAAGATGAATTAGCTCTTCAACAGACTTTAAAATTAAATTTAGAGTTAGAAGGCTATCAGACTTTCACCTGTGGGTCTGGTGGCGATGCTATATCACAAGTTAATACCCACGCTCCTGATTTAATATTATTAGACATTATGCTTCCTGTACTAAACGGAATAGAAGTATATAAACAATTAAAGAAACAAAATAATTCAACTCCTGTTATATTTTTAACTGCCAAAAATAATGTGCAAGATAAAATTGAAGGCTTAAAATTAGGGGCTGATGATTACATCACAAAGCCTTTTGATTTAGAAGAATTATTACTAAGAATTCAGAATGTATTAAAGCGTAACGCTCCTCAAAAACAAGAATCAAGCATATTTAAATTTGATAATTGTGAAATAAATTTCTCAACGTTTCAAATTATAAATAGAGAGGGTAAAACCGAAGATTTATCAAAAAGAGAAATGGCTTTATTAAAACTATTAGTTGATAATGTAAACAATGTAGTTTCGAGAGATGAAATACTTGATAAATTATGGACAAAAGATGAAAACCCTTCATCAAGAACGATTGACAATTATATCTTAAATTTCAGAAAGTTATTTGAAGCTAATCAAAAAGAACCTTTACACTTTCAATCTATTAGAGGTGTTGGTTATAAATTTTGTGTTTAATCATTACTTAAGAAAAAAAAGCACTGTCACTTCGAGCGGAGTCGAGAAGCGCATCATTGCATTTTTTCAAACCTCCTCTTCTCAACTCCATCAATCACAACCGTTTCTTCAAACATTGCTAAAGGTCGTACCCACAAATTTTCACCTTCGGGTTGATAAGTTGCTTTATACACAACCATATCTTCCAAAGTTTCGCTGTGTTTAGCGATACCTATCACTTCGTACATATTGCCTTTGTAGTGTTTATATAATCCTAATTCCATATACTTATTCTATTAGCTTGTGTGATCAGCCACAATAACCCATTTCCCATTAATATTTTTCCATAATAAAGTAAAATGCCCCCCTGATGGCTTTTCTTTTTTCAAGTCCCACTTCCCTATCACATAAATACTCGTTTCTGATAATTGAGTCGATTCTAAAATTGTAAAAGTTAAAATTCCCATGGCTTCTTTATTTGGATACCCTTTTATGTAATTATCCAAGGTTTTCTGCCAACCATATGTAATACCTTTACTGCCAATAAACTTTAAACTATCACTGTTCCAGTAAAACTCCATAAATCCCCTCACATCTCCTTTATTCCAAGATTCTTCTTGAGTTTTCATATTAGATAAAACTTGATTCACTTCTTTACTTTGTTTTTGAGCAACAAGACTCAACCCGCAAAAAACACAATAAATAATTAATAGTTTTTTCATTTTATAAAGAGTATAAATGTTAATAATTAGAGCATACAAATATCCTATAAATTTACATAAATAGTTATATCTTTGTACCTCGTTCTTTAACACACTTATTAAGAAAAGCAGAGGGATACGCCCAATGAAGCTTTACCAACCCTTGATTAGTTAAAAGTTTGAAAGCTAAAAAGTTTGAAGGTTAAACAACTTTCAAAACTAATAAACCTTCTAAACTTTGCAACTAATGAGAAGGTGGGAATTCGTCTCAGTTAATTGAGAAAAATAAGTCGGAAACAATTAGTAAAACATAAAACATTATAAAAACACTAATCCCTTCTGACTATAAAAACAGAAGGGATTTTTTATTGAATATATGAGCACAATACAACAAGAATTAGAAAAAAGAGTCTTAGTGATTGATGGTGCTATGGGTAGCATGATTCAACAATACAAACTCACTGAAAAAGATTTCAGAGGAAAACGTTTTGCTGATTGGCATAAAGATTTACAGGGTAACAATGACTTGTTATCTATTACTCAGCCTCAAATTATTAAAACCATTCATAAAGAATACTTAAAAGCAGGTGCTGACATAATTGAAACCAATACTTTCAGCGACACAACCATTGCTATGGCCGATTACGACATGCAAGAGTTTGTATATGAATTAAATTTTGAATCAGCTAAAATTGCTAAAGAAGCAGTTGCTGAATTTAAAACAGAGTTTCCTGAATTTGCTTCTATTCCTAAGTTTGTGGCTGGTGCAATCGGGCCAACTAATCGTACTTTATCATTATCGCCAAATGTAAACGACCCTGGTTTTAGAGCCATTACGTTTGATGAATTAGTAGAAGCTTATACGGAGCAAGTGCGTGGTTTAATTGATGGTGGCGCTGATTTATTATTAATTGAAACTATTTTTGATACACTAAATGCAAAAGCAGCATTATTTGCTATTCAAAACTATTGCGAAAAAATAGACAAGAAAATGCCAGTGATGGTTTCTGGAACTATTACAGATGCCAGCGGAAGAACTTTATCCGGACAAACAACCGAAGCTTTTTTAAATTCTGTTTCTCACGTTGATTTATTAAGTGTTGGTTTAAACTGTGCATTAGGCGCAAAAGATATGCGTCCGTATTTAGAAGAGCTTTCTAATAAAGCACCTTTTTATGTAAGTGCATATCCAAACGCTGGTTTACCAAATCAGTTTGGTGAATACGACCAAGATGCTCATGAAATGGGACATCAAATAGAAGATTTTTTAAAAGCTGGTTTTTTAAATATTGTTGGAGGATGTTGCGGAACAACTCCTTCGCATATTAAACGTATTGCCGAAATTGCGAAAGATGCAAAGCCTCGTAAAAAACCACAGCCAGATACATTAATGCATTTAAGTGGATTAGAGCCTTATACTTTAACTCCTGAAAGTAATTTCTTAAATGTTGGTGAGAGAACAAACGTGACAGGATCTAAAAAATTCTTACGATTAATTAAAGAAGGTAATTACGAAGAAGCTTTATCTATTGCAAAAGACCAAGTGGATGGTGGTGCACAAGTTATTGATGTCAATATGGATGAAGGAATGTTGGATAGCGAACAAGCGATGACAACCTTCTTAAATTTAATTGCCTCTGAACCTGATATTTGCCGAGTACCAATTATGATTGATTCTAGTAAATGGAGCGTCATTGAAGCTGGTTTAAAATGCGTGCAAGGAAAAGCCATTGTAAACTCAATTTCTTTAAAAGAAGGTGAAGAAAAATTTATTGAACAAGCCAATAAAATAAAACAATACGGTGCTGCTGTTATTGTAATGGCTTTTGATGAAGTTGGTCAGGCAGATACATTAGAGCGTAGAAAAGAAATTTGCAAACGTGCGTATGATGTTTTAGTTAATAAAGTTCATTTCCCTGCACAAGATATTATTTTTGACCCTAACATTTTCCCTGTAGCAACTGGTATGGAAGAGCATCGCTTAAACGCCTTAGACTTTTTCAATTCTACCAAATGGATAAAAGAAAATTTACCATATGCTAAAGTAAGTGGTGGTGTTAGTAACGTTTCTTTTTCTTTTAGAGGAAATGACCATGTGCGTGAAGCTATTCATTCAGCCTTTTTATATCACGCTGTTAAAAACGGAATGGATATGGGCATTGTAAATCCTGCACAATTAGTAGTGTATGATGATATTGACAAAACACTTTTAGAATTAGTAGAAGACGTTTTATTAAATAGAAGAGATGATGCCACAGAACGATTAGTGGATCATGCTGAATCTTTAAAAGGCATCACCAAAGAGAAAACAGAAAAGGACGAAGCGTGGAGAAAAGGAACTGTTGAAGAGCGTTTAAGTTATGCCTTAGTAAAAGGTTTAGTAGAACATATTGATGCAGATACAGAAGAAGCACGTTTGAAATTAGGCAGACCATTACATGTAATTGAAGGCCCATTAATGGATGGTATGAATATAGTTGGTGATTTATTTGGGCAAGGGAAAATGTTTTTACCACAGGTTGTAAAAAGTGCTCGTGTCATGAAAAAAGCGGTAGCCTATTTAGAACCTTATTTATTAAAAGAAAAAGAAGACAATGCTAAAGCTGGTATTGTTGGCGATGGTAGAACAAATGCTGGTAAAATTTTAATGGCAACAGTTAAAGGAGACGTGCATGATATTGGAAAAAATATTGTAGGCGTAGTGTTGGCATGTAATAACTACGAAATCATTGATTTAGGAGTGATGGTGAGTTGTGATAAAATTTTAGAGGAAGCGAAAAAACATAACGTTGATATTATTGGATTAAGTGGCTTAATTACTCCTTCTTTAGATGAAATGGTTCATGTGGCTAAAGAAATGGAACGTTTAAATTTTAAATTGCCATTGATGATTGGAGGCGCTACAACCTCTAAAGTACACACAGCAGTGAAAATTGCACAAAATTATTCTGGCCCAGTTATTCATGTAAACGATGCCAGTAAATCAGTGCCTGTAGCAAGTAGTTTAATTTCAAATGAATTACGCGATGCATTCATAGCTGACATCAATAAAGATTATGAGCGTGTAAGAGAACAAAATAAAAATGCTCAATCTCAAAACAAATTAATTTCGATGGCAGAAGCTAGAGAAAATAAATTTCCTATTGATTGGAGTAAAACAGAAATAGCTAAACCTAATTTTATTGGAACGAAAACATTTGATAGTTACGATTTAAAAGAAATTGCTGAATATATTGATTGGACTCCATTCTTCCATAGTTGGGAAATGAAAGGCTCTTATCCTAAAATTTTAACGGACGCAACCAGAGGAGCAGAGGCAACAAAATTGTTTAATGATGCACAAACCATGTTAGCTAAAATCATTTCTGAAAAATGGTTACAAGCAAATGCAGTTATTGGCATACATGCAGCGAATACTGTAAATGATGATGACACTGAAGTATATGATGAAAAAGGAAATGTAATAGCAATATACCATTCATTACGCCAACAAAGTAAAAAACCAGCAGGTCAATACAATGTCGCATTGTCTGATTTTGTTTCACCTAAAGCTGTCACTTCGAGCGGAGTCGAAAAGAAAGATTACATCGGCTCATTTGCTTTAACAACAGGTATTGGAATTGATGCTCACGTTGCTCGTTTTGAAAAAGATCATGATGATTATAGTGCTATTATGTTGAAAGCATTAGCAGATCGATTAGCAGAAGCCTTTGCAGAATTAATGCATAAAAAAGTACGTACAGAAATTTGGGGCTATGCTAAAGATGAAAACTTTAAAAATGAAGATTTAATTAAGGAAGAATACGCAGGTATTCGTCCGGCACCAGGCTATCCAGCGCAACCAGATCATACGGAAAAAAATACCATTTGGAAATTATTGGATGTGGAAAAAAATACGGGTATTATTTTGACGGAAAGTTTAGCGATGGTTCCAACAGCTGCTGTAAGTGGTTTATATTTTTCACATCCTCAATCTCATTATTTTGGAATTGGTAAATTGAATAAAGAACAAATAGAAGATTACGCAAAACGTAAAAACATGAAAGTAGAAGATGTTGAACGTTGGCTAGGAAGTGTTTTAGCATATTAATTGTATGACAGTAGATACTTTAGTTAAAGAGTTGGATTTACTTCCTCACCCTGAAGGTGGTTACTATAAAGAAACCTATCGTTCGGAAGGGAAAATCACTCAAACTTGTTTATCCTCTGATTTTTCGGGTGAAAGAAATATGGCAACGGGAATTTATTTTTTAATTGAAAAAGGAAATTTTTCTGCTTTACATAAAATTAAGAGTGACGAAACTTGGCATTTTTATTATGGAGATGCATTAGAGGTGATTGAAATTAATGAGCAAGGAAAATTAACTATCACACAAATTGGCTCCAATATATTACAAGGAGACACTTTTCAATACACGGTCAAAGCCAATACCTGGTTTGGATCAAGAGTAAATAGTAATGGCCAATTCTCTTTAGTAGGCTGTACGGTATATCCAGGCTTTGATTTTAATGATTTTGAATTAGCTAAAAGAGACGATTTAATTCAACTATTTCCTCATCATAATCAATTAATTTCAGAATTAACACGAGTATAAAACATGCATAAAAATAAAAACCCGTCGCTTGCATTTATCTTTACAACCATTTTAATTGATTGCATTGGATTTGGAATTATTATTCCAATTATTCCAACCTTAATAAAACAATTAAATGGCAGTGATGTGGCGGCAGCAAGCACCGTTGGAGGTTGGTTATTATTTTTATATGCCATCATGCAATTTATTTTTGCTCCAATATTGGGAGGGTTAAGTGATCAATACGGCAGGAGACCTGTTTTATTAATTGCATTACTAGGATTAGGTTTAGATAATTTTTTATTAGCATTTGCACCTAGCCTAAGTTGGTTAGTTATAGGAAGAATTATTGCAGGAATCTGCGGCGCAAGCTTCAGTACTGCAGGAGCCTATATTGCAGATATAAGCCCAAAAGAAAAACGCGCACAAAATTTTGGATTAATTGGAGCGGCATTTGGCGTAGGTTTTATCATTGGTCCTTTACTTGGTGCATTATTTAGTAAAATAGATATTCGTGCGCCATTTATGGTAGCTGGCTGCTTATCGATGTTGAACTTTTTATTTGGATTATTCTTTATTCCCGAATCTTTAGCGCCAGAAAACAAAAGAAAATTTGATTTTAAACGCGCAAATCCTTTAGGAGCATTTATTAATTTAAAACGTTATCCTTTATTAACAGGTTTAATTGTTGGGCAATTTATATTATACGTTGCTGGAAAAACGATTGAAGTTATTTGGGGTTATTATAATATTTTAAAATTTAATTGGAGCGAACAAGAAATAGGATACTCATTAGCATTTGTAGGAGTATTGGTATCCTTAGTTCAAGGAGGTTTAATTCGTTGGTTTATTCCTAAATACGGTCAGGCTAAATCTATTTTCTACGGCATTGTATTTTATGCCATTGGATTATTTTGCTTTGCCTTTGCGACTAATAGTTGGATGATGTATGCCTTTTTAATCCCATATTGTTTGGGAGGTTTATGTGGGCCTGCCATACAAGGTGTTATTTCTAATCAAATACCAGAAAACGAACAAGGCGAAATTCAAGGATTAAATACATCTTTAATGAGCATTTCTGCGATTATTAGTCCATTAGTCATGACTAATCTGTTTTATCAATTTTCTAAAAATGATGCGACACTTTACTTTCCTGGCATTTCATTTTTTATTAGTGGAATTTTATCAATTATAGCCGCCATCGTTATCTATTTTTCATTAAAAAAAATTAAATTAGACTAATAATATTTTGTTACATGAAAACTTTTGAAACTAAAGCATTTACAATGACAATTCATGATGATTTACTCATTGAGTTTTCTGTAAAAAAAAACATTAATCTTCAGGAAAGTGATGTTTGGGGATCAAGAGATTTGTCTATTGCATACAAGCCTGGTAAAAAGTTTTTTGTTTTGTTTGAAGGAGATGATGATGCTTCTGTTTCAGGCGATGCCAGAAGAGCTGGTGCTTCAGAAGAGTACACTAAACATGTAGCTGCCTTAGCATTATATAGTAATAAAGCTTATGAAAGAATTATAGGTAGTTTATTTTTAAAAATAAATAAGCCTAAAGTTCCAACAGAATTTTTTGATGATAGAGATAAAGCCATTGCTTGGCTCAAAATCAAACAAAAATCATCGTAACAATTGTTGTTATTTATTAGCATTTTTTAGTATCTATTTTTACAATATATCGTTATATTTATACTAACATTTATAAATTATGCAACGATTCTTTATTCTCCTTTTTGTTTTCATTAACTTTTCTTTAATATACTCTCAAGGTAGTTTGCCTCCTGGAACTTATACGAGTACTAATAAAAAAGCCATCAAATACTTTGAAGAAAGTAAAAAAATGTTTCAGTTAAGAAAAGATGCTGAAGCTGAAAAATTAATCAAAAAAGCAATAGAAGAAGATCCGCAATTTATTGAAGCTCACTCTGCATACGCTGATTTTTTGATGGGAAATAATAGAGTAAAAGAGGCCATTCCGTTATACGAAAAAGCGATAGCTATCAATCCAAAATTATTTATTGACAATAATTTTTATTTAGGAGGTGCTTTATTACATGAAGCTCAATATGAAAAAGCAATACCTTGTTTTGATAAAATTTTAAAAGCAGAAAGAATAAATCCAAATTTAAAAGACGAAGCTGCTCGATATATCAAAAACGCTTACTTTGGAGCTGATGCTATTAAACATCCTCAACCATTTAAACCAGTAAATGTTGGAGAAGGCATTAACACAAGCGAATATGAGTATTTTCCTGCCCTAACGGCTGACGGTAATACTTTTTTATTTACCAGAAATATTAGAGAAGGAGAAGGTGTTACGGCTCCTAGACAAGAAGATTTTTATGTGAGTAAAAAAGCAAATGGCGTATGGCAAACAGCTAATCCAATCTCTTCTGTTAATACTCCTGGAAATGAAGGCGCGCCATCATTAAGTGCAGATGGAGAAATTATGTTTTTTGCATCGTGTATGGAAATGACAGGCGATTACGGCTCTTCTGAAAGAAAAGGGTATGGAAGTTGCGACATTTTTTATGCGCAAAAAATTAATGGTAAATGGAGCAAACCTAGAAATGCAGGTTCGATGATTAATACAAAGAATTGGGAAACACAACCAAGTTTTAGTAGTGATGGAAAAACATTGTATTTTATTAGAGGAATAGTTGCTAGAGATGGCATCAAAAATCCAGACATTTATAGTTCTACTATTGGCGAAGATGGAAAATTTTCGGAACCAATAAGATTATCAGAAAACATTAATACATCTTTAGGTGAAGAAAGTGTGTTTATTCATCCAGATAATCAAACGTTATACTTTAGTAGTGAAGGGCATCCTGGTATGGGAGGTTTAGATATTTTTGTAAGTAAAAAGCAAGCAGATGGTAGTTGGGGAAAGGCTGTTAACTTAGGTTACCCAATTAATACATTTAGTGACGAAAACAGTTTATTAGTGGATGCCAATGGGAAATTAGCCTATTTTGCAAGCGAAAGAGAAGGAGGATTTGGAGGATTAGATATTTATCAATTTGAATTACCAGAATCTGTTCGTCCCGAAAAAATTACTTATGTTAAAGGCTTAACCTATAACGCAAGAACAAAAGCTCCAGTTGATGCTTCGTTTGAATTAATAGATTTAGAAACACAACAATCCGTAACTAGTGCTTATAGCAATAGTGCTGGAGAATTTTTAGTCACCTTAACTTCTAATCACAACTACTTAGTAAATGTGAGCAAACCTGGTTTCTTATTTTACAGTGATAATTTTTCCTTAAAAGATAAAGTAGCGGATTACAACAAACCCTACAAATTACAAATTCCATTACAGCCAATTGACACAGGCATTATCGAATTAAAAAACATCTTTTTTGATGTCAATAAATGGGATTTAAAGGCAGAGTCAAAAGCTGAATTACAAAAAATTATCACTTTCTTAAAAGCAAATCCAACCTTAAAAGTTGAGTTTAGTGGGCATACAGATAATAGCGGGGATAAAATATTCAATAAAACACTCTCTAATAATCGAGCAAAAGATATATATGATTACGTCATTGAAAAAGGAGCTTTACCTGCGACTAATTTATCATTCAAAGGATACGGTGATACAAAACCTAAAGCACCAAACGATACACCTGAAAATAAGGCTAAAAATCGACGAACAGAGCTTAAAATATTAAGTAAATAAACTAGATTAGCTTATTCATGATTATTGGAAAACATATTAAAAAACAATATGGCTCTCTTGAAGTTTTAAAGGGAGTTGATTTACATATTAAGGAATCGGAAATAGTTTCTATTGTTGGTTCTTCAGGGGCTGGTAAAACAACACTTTTGACTATTTTAGGGACACTGGATAGACCTAGTTCTGGAGAAATAGTATTTAATGGAGTGAATATTACTTCTTTAAACGAAAAGAAATTAGCAGCTTTCAGAAATCAACATATAGGCTTTGTGTTTCAATTTCACCATTTGCTTCCAGAATTTACAGCCATAGAAAACGTTTGCATACCCGCATTCATTAATAAAACATCTAAAAAAGAAGCTGAGCTAAAGGCAAATAAATTATTAGAGTTATTAGGATTGACTCATCGAACAAATCATAAGCCTTCTGAATTATCAGGTGGCGAACAACAACGTGTAGCTGTAGCAAGAGCGTTAATCAATAACCCTAAAGTGATTTTTGCTGATGAACCAAGCGGAAATTTGGATAGTGAAAACGCCCAAAATTTACATCAATTATTTTTCAAATTAAGAGATGAATTAAAACAAACAATCGTTGTTGTAACCCATAACGAAACATTAGCCAATATGGCTGATAGAAAATTAATTATGAAAGACGGACAAATTCAATAACAGCAATCATCAGTTTCTTTTCTGAAATATCAATCGCCGAATTAAGAGCAATTATCCATAGGAGAAATGCTAAAAAGCTATCTAAACTAAATAGGATTCTTTTATGGATTAACTATGCGTTTATTGTTGGGCTTATTGGCTCTATCGCATCAAAATATATTTCGCCTGATCACTTTTGGATACTCGCTTTTTTTGGTTTAGGATTCCCTATTATCTTATTTGCAAACATTGTTTTTGCTATTTATTGGTTTGCTCAATTTAGAGTTCATGCTGCATTTTCTGTTATTGCTATACTATTAAGCGCCAAAACATGCTTAGGTTTTTTTCAGATAGATTTTACGTCTGATACAATTTCAAACAAAGACATTAAAATAATGAGCTATAACTCAATGCTATTTGATTTATACAATTGGAAAAAAAATAATGAAAGTAGAAATCAAATTTTAACGTCTTTAGCCGAAGAAAACCCCGATATTTTATGCTTGCAAGAATTTTATACCTCTGAAGAAAAAGGTGATTTTAATAATATTGATACGGTGACTGGATTATTAAATGCAAAAAACTATCATGTAGAATACACAACAACACTGAGAGGTAACGATCATTGGGGAATAGCCACCTTTACTAAATTTCCTATCATAAAAAAAGGAAAGATTGAATTTAATACAAGTGCTAATAATCTTTGTATTTACACTGATATTGTGATAAAAAATGACACCATACGTATTTATAATATGCATTTACAATCCATTCGCTTTCAAAAAGCCGATTATAAATTTATTGATCAAGTAAAAAATGACACCATTGATACTAAAGATGAAGTTGAAAAAAGTAAAACCATTTTAAGACGATTAAAACGAGCATTTGTAAAACGTGCCATTCAAGCAGATGCTATTGCTACCCATATACAAAACTGTAAATACAAAGTAATTGTTTGTGGCGATTTTAACGACACTCCAGCATCCTATGTATACAATACCGTTAGAGGTGATTTAAAAGATGCTTTTGTAGAATCAGGTTCTGGATTTGAACAAACCTATGCAGGCAAATTTCCGAGATTTAGAATTGATTATATTCTTCACAGCAAAGAATTTAAGAGTAAGAAATATCACCATGTGTCAGAATCTAACACTGATCACTACCCTATTGTGAGTTATATTTCTTACTAATCAAAAAACAACCAGTTCAATCCAAATTTAAAAGCTCTGTCGTTTTGTAAATAACCAGGTGTTAATGAATAATTAGTTCCCATCAAGCCTTGGGTTACATGATCTATTTTAATAAAAAATCTCACTGGTTTAATACGAGCATTTAAAAAGAAATCTACATAAGGATAATCGCCAACTGTTGTTTTAGTTTGCACATAATATTGATTAGTAGCTGGCATATAAGCATATCCATAAAATGAACTAAAGTATTGTGCATTAAATCCAATTTGAATTTGTAAAGCTTTTTTAAATAAATTACCTTGATAAAACAACGCTCCATTAATGACATGATTAGGTATACTAACTATTGATTGATAAGAAGAACTCTGATAATTATATTTAGCACCAATTCCTAAATGCTTAAATAATAAAACATCTTTATGTATAAACGCTGAGATATTTTGAATAGAAATTGGTGTTTGTTCAGGAACAGCTAATTCATTAAAATAAATCAAATTCTTGATATTCTGATATACAATCCCAACATCAAAACGATTATCGATTGTAGATAAAGAAAGTAAAGCTTGCATTTTATCCGTTGGAGAAAAATTGTTTTTCCAGATATAATGATTACTTGTCCAAGTATTAAAAATAAAATCAGGATGTCGCTTCTCAACATTCACATTAAAATTTAATGCAAAAGGCACATTTGCTACCTTTTTAAGATATTTATTATTAATGTCTAAACTATAATCATTTGCATTTGGCCCGCTAAAAACGTAATTTACTTTAACAAAACCGCTATACTGATTATCGTTAAAATAAAATCCAGCATTTGCTATTTGATTCATAAATACTGAATCAGCATGCTGATACACTTGATTAATCTCATTTTTATATCCAATTTTAATTTTAGAATTAATTGAATTCATTTTTAGAGTATAATTCAATCCATTACTAATTCCTCTCCAATGAGATGAATCATGGGTAGAAACAGTATCTAAATAAAATACATTATAAAAACCTTCAGAGCTACTATTTAAATCAATATACTTTGTATAAGAACCAGAATAGTTAAATTCATAATCTATAAAATGAGACAACACGGTAGAACTATCTTCATTTTTATTTAACCTAAACCAAGGGTTAAAGTCTACTGTTGTATTTCGATATTCACGCTTAGCATTATTTAAATTAACTGGAAGAAGCATCTTATTAATACTAACATTTTCAATAAAAGAACTATCATTTGTAATACCACCATTTTCTTGATGTTTTAATTTATTAAATAAAACATAGGCATAATACCCTACTCTACCATTTTTAGAAGTATAATTAGAACTTGTATAAAAATTATTGGTAAAACTTTGCTGATGTTTATAAAAACCAATACCACTATAACGATTAAAAGCTAAAGTGATATTTAATTTATTTTTAAATGTGTTTGAAAATAATAATTTAAACAACTGTTCTTGTTTACTTCCTGCAATCCCCGTTAAATTGGCATAAGGTCCTTTAGTTTGAAAATACTTAACATCATCAGTGCTAATCATATCATTTTGATAAGGAGCCGTCAACATATTAAAACCTAAAGGTTTTGATTGGTAACCAATATAAATTGGTGATGATGCTTGGCCTAAATGTCCATTTGTATTTCGAGGAAAATAATTTTGAAGATTTGTGATAGAGCTATCTATTTTTGAATAATTAAAATTCAATAAATTAGTCTTATCACTATTTGACAATATATTGATAAAGCTACTATCTGAGGGGTACTTAATTTGAGCCGTTAAAGTGCACGACAAAAACACAAAATATAGCAGTATACTACCACAAAAAGTATGTTTATGTTGATTCATTAAACCCAGAAAACAGAAACTTAAAATTTATCGAAGAAATGTTCTTCAACATCAAAGGTAGACTTTATTCCAACTTGTTTAAAATCTGATTCTAACCATTTTGAAGCTGTTTGACGTCCACGTTCTTTTAAACTTAATAAAAAGTCCCAAGAAGTATTCATTTTACTACTATAGCTTAACTGACTTAAAGCGTCATAACCAGAAATAGTATGTACAAAAATTTCACGATTAGCTTTATCATCCGTTTTCAAAATTCCATTTCTTAATAATTCATTACGATAATGGATTAATTTCATTTCATTAATTAAACTACTATTAAAAGAAATTTCATTCACTCTATCTGCAATATCTCTAGCAGAAGTTGGAACAGAACTGATATTGATAGAATTAATTTTAATCAATACGATATCATGTAAATTAGTATTAGTAATTAATGGGAAAATAGGTGGATTACCCATGTAACCACCATCCCAATAAAACTCACCATCAATTTGAACTGCCTGAAATAATTGAGGTAAACAAGCTGATGCTAAAACTGTATCAACTGTAATATCTTTATTACTGAAAATTTTAGCTCTGTTTGTTTTCACATTAGTTGCACAAATAAACAATTTCTTTTTGCTATACATGTGCAACTCTTTAAAATCAATTAAATCCGTTAAAATATCACGTAGTGGATTATAATTTAAAGGATTAAAATTGTAAGGCGACATATACTGAGTCATGTTATTAAATAACATATAACCAGGAGAGTTATGAATATCTCCATCGCTAAACATTTTATCAAAGGTACTTGGCTGAAAAAAGCTACCAGCTTGGGCAACTTTACGCCATAAGGTTTCTAATAATTCTTTTGCTTTCTTAGGGCCACCAACGTGTAATCCATATGCGCAAACTACAGCATTAACTGCTCCTGCACTGGTACCACACATGGCATCAGCCACTATGTATTCCGCTTCTAATAATCTATCTAAAACTCCCCAAGTAAAGGCACCATGTGCGCCTCCACCTTGTAAGGCAATACCAACTTTCTTAATTTCAGAACTACTCATTTATTTTATGATGCTATTTATAAATGTTAAACCAATTTAGCACTTCAATAGACTACCAAATATAACAAAATAACTTTACTTATAAAATAAATTAAGACGAGAAAGAAATAACAACAGATTAACTCAAAAAGCCTAGTGTTAAAGATTTTCCTTCACAAATGCAAGCATCTTATTATACAAATGTGTTCTAGTATATCCACCATAAATACCATGGTTTTTATTAGGATACACCATAAAATCAAATGGCTTATTATTTTTAATTAAGGAATTTGCTAATTCCATAGAGTTTTGAAAATGTACGTTATCATCACCACTACCATGAACTAATAAAAACTTACCTTTCATTTGCTTAGTAAAATTTACAGGTGAATTATCTTCGTACCCACTCTTATTATCTTGTGGTTTACGTAAAAAACGCTCCGTATAAATATTATCATAAAACTTCCAGTTAGTTACAGGAGCAACAGCTATGGTTGATTTAAAATAATCTGCGCCTTTTGTAATTAATAATGATGCCATATAACCTCCATAACTCCATCCTTGGAAACCTATACGTGTTTTATCTACATAAGGTAAATTGCCTAAATACTTAGCTGCATCAATTTGATCTAGAGTTTCTAATTTCCCTAACTGTAAATACGTACAATGTTTAAATTCTCTTCCTCTTCCTAAAGTTCCTCTCCCATCCACACAAACAACCATATAACCTTCTTGGTTTAATAACGAATGCCACCAAAAATCAAATGTTTCCCAAGCATTATTACATTCGTTTGAACCTGGTCCGTTGTAAGCAAACATATAAACTGGATATTTTTTATTGGGGTCAAAGTTTTGCGGCTTCATCATCCAGCCATTCAATTCTACGCCATCTGTATTTTTAAACGTAAAAAACTCTTTAGTAGACAACTTATATTCTTTCATTTTGGTTTTTAATGCAGCATTATCTTCTAATACTTTAATTAATTTGCCATCAGCACTGTGCAATTCATAAACCGAAGGAGTATTTGCATTTGAATAAGAGCTCACATAATATTTTAAACCTCTGCTAAAATCAGCGCTAGTTGTGCCATCTGCCGTAGATAAACGTTTTTTATTTGAGCCATCTAATTTAATACTGTATACATCCCTATTAATTTGCCCTTGTTCTGTTGAGATATAATATAAAGTATTCGATTTTTCATCATACCCATTAAACGAAATCACATCCCATTTACCTTTAGTAATTTGATTAATTAGTTTGCCAGTATTATCGTAATAATATAAGTGATTATAGTTATCGGCTTCGCTACTCCAAATAAAACCTTTACTATTAGGCAAAAACGTTAAATCATCTGTAATATCAATATATGTTTTTGTCTCTTCCATTAAAATTGTTTTTGTAGAACCATCAGCTGCATTAGCATACATTAGCTCTATTTTATTTTGCAAACGATTCATACGCTGTAAAGACAATGTGTTATTATCAGTTGTCCATTGAATACGAGGAATATAAATATCTGTTTCTTTACCAATATCCACGCCTATTGTTTTAGCACTTGCTAAATCATAAATATGAACTGATAAAATAGAATTATCTTCTCCAGCTTTTGGATACTTAAAGGTAACTTTATCAGGATATAGGTTATTATTGTATGTATCAAAGGTATATTCTTTTACTTTACTCTCATCAAAACGCACAAAAGCTAATTTGCTTCCGTCGGCATTCCATTCAAAATAATTGGCTTTACTAAATTCTTCTTCATACACCCAATCAGCCCAACCGTTTTTAATCTCATTATTTTTACCATCTGTTGTAACTTGAGTTTCTTTTCCACTTTCTAAATCTTTAATAAATAAATTATTAGCACGAACAAAAGCTACTTTATTGCCAACAGGCGAAAATGTAGCAAACATTTGTTTTCCGTTCTCTGACAACAAAGTCGTTTTACCAGTTTTGATATCATATACATAATTAGTTTCAACGGATGATCGACGATAAATACCCTCTGCATCAGTAGCAAAAAACAACTTTGTTTCATCAGGGCTAAACGAGTACCCACTAATATCAATCGTTTTATCTCCAACTTTTACATTAGCTCCTTTCACCAAAATGGCTACCTTTTTACCTGATTTTAATTCATATTTTACAATATTATCAAAATCACCATCTTTCTCTAAATCTGTATAATGTAATCCATCTTTCATGGCATTAAAACCTCCTGCAGACGCTGGCATAAATGCATATTTACTCCAAATATCATCTACTGATATTGATTTTTGTGCTATTCCATTTATCGCTATTAAAGAGAAAACTGTTATTGATAGAAAAAAAGACTTCATAAAAGGGTTATTTAAAATTAAAGCATGAAGATAAACACTTACTCCCTATTAACAAACACTATTTTACTCAAACGGTAGCATTGTTAAATAAATGACTAAAATGTTATTTGATTTTTTATTAGCTTAGCGTAACCAATTAATTTTATATGCAAACTTTCAGAACCATTATTATAGACGACGAAGAAAATAGCCGTAGCAATACCAAAAGTATGTTAACCAGCTATTGCCCAGAAATAGAAGTAATTGCTGAGGCTTCGAGTGGTATGGAAGGTAAAAAATTAATTCAGGACCTAAAACCCGAAGTTGTTTTTTGCGACATTAATATGCCAGGAATGAATGGCTTAGAAATGATTGATGGATTAGTTCACCGTGATTTTTGCTTAATATTTTTAACCGCTTATAGCGAGCATGGTATTAATGCTGTTAAAGCAGGCGCTATTGACTATTTATTAAAACCATTATTATTAAGTGAATTGCAAGGTGCTGTTAAAAAAGTAGTAAAACACTACGAACAAAAAGGTGTAGCGTCACCAGCTTCCGGAAACGATAAAAACTTAGTATTAATCAATCATAGCAAAGGATTTACTTTAATAGATTACAAGGATATTGTTTGGCTAGAAGCATCTGATAATTACACAAACATTTATTTAAACAATGCTAAAAAAATAGTGGCTTCAAAAACATTAAAAGAGTTTGAAGCGATTTTACCTACTAATGTATTTTTCCGCATTCACCGTTCATCTTTGATTAATATTGATTTTATTAAAGAATATTCCAATGCGGAAGGCGGAACTATTATTATGGCTGATGGAACTAGTATTCAAGTATCAAAAGCTCGTTCACAAGAATTTGCTGAGTTTTTAAAAACGAGAGCGGTTACTCCTAAGTAAATAAAACCTTAAATAACCAAATAATCGCGAGCAAGTCTCGCGATTATCATTTAATCTAAATTGCAAAAATAATTCCGTATTTTTATAGTACATATTATGTATATAAAACGATTATACCTTTTATTTCTTGGCATTTTCATCCTGATACAAATTGTATCAGCCCAAAACCGTAGTTTTTCATTTCAGCACTACGGTCCTGAAGATGGATTAAGTAATGCCAATGTATTTGCGATTAAACAAGATAAAACCCACATTTTATATTTAGCTACTGAAAATGGAGTTTACAATTTTGATGGTTACAAGTTTGACAAAATAAAACCTCGAACTCCATTAAAATCAAATTACATACGAAATATTGGATTTAGCCAAAATGATGACTTAGTTATTATTAATCGTAGAGAAGGTATTTATGAATACAATAAAAAGAAAAACGAGGTTTCTTATATCAAATACTTAGTATTTAATAATTCTGTTGATGAATTAATTTTAGATGATTTATATGGTTATTCTCTGAGCGATCAAATTTCAGTATCTGCTATCGAATTAAAAACAGGAATAATAAGTGGCGATAATATCAGAGAACAAGATAAAAACAACCAAGCATTTGCTATTTTCAAAACTAAGCAAAATCAAGTTTTAATTGGCAGAAGCGATGGCTTGTATCATTTTAAAAACGGACAGCAGATAAAAATAAATCTCACAAAAAACATCGCAGTATACTCAATAACAGAAGATATTAATGGGGTTTTATATATTGGAAGTGACAATGCAATACATTGCCTAAAAGACAATAAAATAATTAAAACAATTCCTATTAAAACTCAAAAAGCAAGCAGTTTTTTTAGTGCCAATAATACAGCCCGAGTAAGTAAACTAATTGTAGATAAATACAATCGCATTTGGTTTACCAACAATCCTGATGATAATTTATATTTAATAGACAATAACATTACCTACGACGCCTTTGATTTACTAGGTATTGATAAAGTATTAATTAACTGTATTTTTAAAGACACAGATGACCATATTTGGATAGGTACATTTAACGATGGTGTCTATTTTATTCAAAACCCTAAACTGCACAATATTTCTTTTACATCTGGCCGAAAAATATTACCAGTTAGTAGCGCTGCCTTTATCGAAAACAGTATTGTTGTTGGAACAAATAACGGGCTATTTATTTTTGACAAAGATCACAACAACAATCAAACAGTTATTGCGCCTGATGAATTATTTAATGAAACAGTTTATGGCATTCATTCTTTAGGAAACAGTGTCATGTATTCTAAAATAAATTCCATTTCAAATACCAAGCGCTCTTTCTTAATAAATAATTCCTATTACAATTTTTCTCCTATTGCCTCTAGATTATTTAATTATTGCAAAAATCCTTCGGAAGCTTATATGGCAGATGGAACAGGGACTTTATATAAAATAAAAAATTACACTTCCGAAAAATTTACAGTAATTGATACTCTCGTTTCCTTTCCTGATTACAGAACTAAAATTAACACGATCTATGAGTCTAGTGACAATTTATTTATAGGAACATCAGATGGTTTAAATATCTATTCATTTAAAACTAAATCTTATAAAAATTTCACGAATCAGTTATTTAGTTACGGTATTAACCATATCGAACATTATAATAACAAAACCTATATCGCACACGAAAACGGTATCACTATTTTTGAAGATTCTACTTTAATTCAGCAAATTGGCGAACAGCAATTGACTGCCGTAAAGAAAATTAAATTTTACCAAAATCGCATTTGGATTGCAACATTGGATGGCCTATTTATCTGTGACAGTAAATTCAATCCTATTGTTATTTATAATAAATCAAATGGATTATTATCCAATACTATTAACGATATTATATTTGAAGACAATAATTGCTGTATCTCAAGCGACAAAGGTATTACCCTATGTACTATTGATGATTTATTAAACAAAGTAAGGGTTGCTAATAAATTATTCATCACAACGATTGATGCTGATGGAAGCTTATTGGAATTAGAAAAAAACACCTTAAAATTAAATAGTTCACAGTCCGACGTGATGATTAGTTTTTCTAGTCCGTTATATGTAAAGCCAAATAAACAATATTACAGATATAGATATTATAGTAAAAACAATAAAGGCTGGTTTAGTTTAGAAAACAGACAAATTCACTTAACATCTATTGATGGAGGAACGCATCAATTAGAAATCATTTGTTCATACGATGGCATTAATTGGTCTGAACCAATCACCATTTCAATACAAAAAGATATACCATTCAAGCAAACCACGTGGTTTATAGTATCTATCGTTTTTAGCTTACTATTACTTATTTTAATAATCGTATTTATTTGGATAAAACGAGTGCGAGTAAAAGCAACACGCCGCGTTCAAGAAGACCGACAGGTTAATTTATTAAAACATCAGGCAATGAACTCTTTAATGAGTCCTCATTTTATATTTAACTCTTTAACCTCTATTCAAAATTACATCAACTTAAACGACTCTTTAAAAGCAAGCGAATACTTAGCAAAATTCTCACGTTTAATCCGAATGATTATCGAAAAAGCTTCTCAAAGCGAAATATCGCTGCATGAAGAGTTGACAAGATTAAATTATTATTTAGACTTAGAAAGAGAGCGTTTTAAAGGGAAATTTGATTTCCATGTGCATGTTGCCGAAGACATCAATACATTTGATATAAAAATACCAAATATGATCATTCAGCCTTATGCTGAAAATTCTATCATACATGGTATTTTACCAAAACATGAACATGGTAATTTAAATATCAGTTTCAAAAAAGAAAATGAAAATACCTTATTGATTATTATTGAAGATGATGGTATTGGATTTAATAAGGCTAAAGAAAATGCAAAAGTTGGACATAAATCTTTAGGAACAAAAACCATCGAAAATATTTTGGAACTTAACACGAAATTAACTGGCAAAAAACAACAAGTAGAAATAATCGACAAATCAGATTTAACACCCGCCGAACAAGGCACAAGAATCACAATTTCTTTGCAGATTTAATCTTTATAATATTATCATAAATTAACACATTACATCATAACAAGCGCACAACTTTTGTAATTACTTGAACATCAAAAAGAACATATTCATATTATTATTCAGTTTAGCACTGTTTAACTTGACCGCTCAAGTTAAACCGCTTAATTTATTACCTGATACAACAGTAATTTGTGTTGGCGATTCATTTTTATTGAAATTTCCAGAAGATCAAGTGAGTAAATCTGCTACCTACAATTGGCAAACACCTAAAGCTATCATTGTTCATACAAAACAATTATTCATAAAACACAAAGGATTACATGTAGTGAAAATTTATGATGGCAAAAAATTATTAATAGACAGCACTTACTTAAAATTAAACGAAAAACCTCGTTTTAAATTAAGAGACACTGTTCTTTGTGGTGGCCCTATCATTGTTAATTCAAAAAACAAAGCATACAAAAACACATGGAGTAATGGCGAATCTGGAGATCAAATTAAAATTGATAAACCAGGTACTTACTGGGTAAAAATTAATAATAAAGGTTGTGCTTTAACTGATACATTTAAAGTATCAACAGGACTTTCAATCACCACTAATTTTGGTAAAGAGTTGTTAGTTTGTGAAAATGAACCTAATAAAGTTTTATCGGTAAAAGCACCTAGTGATGTAAAATTTTATTGGAATACAGGCGCAATCACGTCCTCCATAAATGCAACTAAAGAAGGTATTTATTGGGTTAAAAGCACTTCTAAAGTATGTGGCACCAAAACAGATAGCGTTACTGTAAAATACAAAAACTGCGAATGCGATGTATTTATACCAAATAGCTTTACGCCTAACGATGATGATAGAAACGACTACTTCTGGCCTATTTTTCAATGCGATTATTCTTACTTTTCATTAACTATTATGGATAGATGGGGGAATACGGTTTACACTTCTACTAATATGAATGGAAAATGGGACGGGAAATTTAAAGGAAATCCTTGTCCAGATGATGTATATGTTTATCGTATAGAAGCTATTCAAAAAGGCAACGACAAAAAAATAGTTCGTAACGGACATATCTCACTTTTTAGATGATAACATCAAAACACTCTTTCATTATAGCAATAAATAGCATTATTTATTTAATATTATTTTCCTCTACTTTTTTTGGACAAAATGAACCAACACAAATTCGTCCATTTGGCACCAATCCTGGTAATTTAAAACTCATGTTTTACGACCCAGGTAATATTAAAGAAAAAGCACCCTTGGTTGTTGTATTGCATGGTTGCACGCAAATGGCTAAAGGTTGCGCCGAGCAAACTGGCTGGAATAAATTAGCTAAACTTCACCAGTTTTATGTGCTCTATCCCGAGCAAATTATATTAAATAATGTAGAGAATTGTTTTAATTGGTATCGTGCTGCCGACCAAAGTAGAGATAAAGGTGAGCCGGCATCAATCATGCAAATGATTACTTATTTAAAGAAAAATAAGAATATTGATACGACAAGGATTTACATTATTGGTTTATCAGCAGGTGGCGCCATGAGTAGCATTATGATGGCTGTTTTTCCGGAAGTTTTTGACAAAGGAGGTGTTATTGGTGGTGGTCCTTATAAAGCAACTGAATCAGTTTTAAATGCAGGAACATCTATGCTTGGTATAGTAGCAAAATCTCCTGAAGATTGGGGTGATTTAGTAAGAAAAGAAAATCCTAATTTTAAAGGAACCTATCCCGAATTAATTGTATTTCATGGAGGTATAGACCCTATTGTGAATAGTAACAATGCTAATCAGTTGATAAAACAATGGGTAGATATTCACCATACCGATTATGTTGAGGATGTACATTTTGAAAAATTTAGAAATAACGAGGATGTAGAATTAACCATATATAAAAACAGCCTACAGCAAGAAGTTGTTCGTTATTTTAGAGTAAGAGGCATGGGGCATGCTATTGCTCTTGATACTGGTAATTGTAATACACAAGGAGGGAAAACAGGGGTCTTTTCGTATGATAAAGATTTTCATAGTACTTATTGGGCAGCAGATTTTTTCGGAATCATCAAAAAACCATATCAAATAGATGGTGCAGCATCTATTAAACCTAAAACGAGTAATCTCACCTACTCTGTTCCTTTTCATCAAGGCTCCATCTATCAATGGAACACACCTGCTGGAATGTGGATTAACAAAGGAAAAAACTCAAATTCTATTACTTTAGATGCAGATTACCAAAGTGGTTATTTAGAAGTAACTGAAACTGATGCTAATGGGTGCCAATTAGAGCCTTGTAAACTTTGGATTGAAGTGAAAGAATAGCTCAAAAAGATTTCCTTTTTTAATAAAAACCTCCTAAATTCACTACTTTTAAACTATTTAGGTGATTTTAAAGAAAATACTTTTATTTCCTTTTGCTGTAATTTATGGCATTATCACCTCGTTGCGTAATTTATTATACGATTGGAAATTTTTACAATCCAAATCGTTTGATGTTCATACTATTTGTGTTGGCAATTTAGCGGTTGGTGGTACTGGAAAAACACCTCATGTAGAATATTTAATTAAGCTACTTCAAAATGAATTTAAAATAGCCACCTTAAGCAGAGGCTATAAACGTAAAACATCTGGCTTTATTCACGCTGATGAAAATAGCACAGCTCTAGATATCGGAGATGAACCTTTACAATACAAAACAAAAAATCCAACCTTAGATGTTTGCGTAGATGCAAACCGAGTAAATGGTGTAAAAAAAATATTATCATTTCCAGAGCCTCCAAAAGTAATCATCCTTGATGATGCTTTTCAACACCGAGCATTAAATTCTGAATTAAAAATTGTAGTGAGCGAATATTCAAACTTGTTTATAAATGATTGTATGCTTCCGGCAGGTACTTTAAGAGAATCCAAAACAGGAATCAAACGAGCAGATATTATTATCATTAGCAAAACACCTGATAAAACAACAGCAATAGAAATAAGAAATGTGATTAAAGATTTAAAACCTTTAGCTCATCAGCATTTATTTTTTACTTGGTTGAAATATGGTGAATTAGTTGGTTTTCAAAATCCTATCGAAACCATTGACACTCTAAATGATTTATTCCGTTACCGTATTGTTTTATTCACGGGTATTGGTAATCCAACTCCTATGGTCACTTATCTTAAAGAGTATGCTTCCAATGTTAAACATATTCAATTTCCTGACCACCACCAATTTACCATACAAGATATTGCCAATATACGAGCTGAATTGGATGCTTTTGAAGGGGGAAATAAAATTGTAATAACTACTGAAAAAGATGCCATGCGTTTAAAGGGAAGCGACTTGCAGGATATAGCAAATACATTACCTTTGTACGTTTTGCCGATAGAGGTAGATTTTAAAGATAAAGCACAAGAATTTAATGAAACAATCATAAACTATGTTAGAACAAATAAATTTTACCACCAAAAGTATTCTTGATAAAACAAACAATTTTCGTCCCGAAGTAGGAGTTATTCTTGGAACTGGATTAGGAGGATTAGTAAAAGAAATTAGCGCAGAATTTGTTATTCCTTATGCAGAAATACCAAACTTCCCTGTAAGCACTGTAGAAGGTCATAGTGGCAAATTAATATTCGGAGAATTAGGCGGTAAAAAAGTAATGGCCATGCAAGGTCGTTTTCATTTTTATGAAGGCTACACGATGCAACAAATTACATTTCCTGTTCGTGTGATGAAAGCTTTAGGCATTCACACGGTTTGTGTTTCAAATGCAAGTGGTGGCATGAATCCTGATTTTGAAATTGGAGAAATCATGATTATTAATGATCATATCAATTTATTCCCAACAAATCCATTAATAGGCAAAAATATTGCAGAATTAGGCCCTCGTTTCCCAGACATGAGCGAAGCTTATGATAAAAAATTAATTGCCAAAGCAGTTGATATTGCAAAAGAAAATAACATAAAAGTTAGTCAAGGTTCATACGCGGGTTTAACTGGCCCTTGTTTTGAAACCCCTGCAGAATATCGTTACATCAGACGAATTGGTGCAGATGCTGTGGGAATGAGTACTGTACCCGAAGTAATTGTTGCAAAACATGGTGGCATGCGTGTATTTGGAGTAAGCATTGTTACTGACTTGGGCGTTGAAGGCGATGTTCAAAATGTAAGTCATGAAGAAGTTCAACAAATTGCAAAAATGCAAGAACCTAAAATGACATTATTAATGAAAGAATTAATTCGTTCCATGTAAAACAGAACTTGTTTTTGAAACGATTAAAGCAACTAATTTCTTGATAAACTAAATATAAAAATGAACAACTTTAAAAAATCTCTTTTAGCATTAACTCTAATAATCTCTTTAGTAAGCAAAGCAGATGAAGGTATGTGGTTGCCACAACTTTTAAATGCCATGAATATTAAAGACATGAAAAAGAACGGCTTAAAATTAACAGCCGAACAAATTTATAGCGTTAATAAATCTAGTTTAAAAGATGCGATTGTTCAATTTGGAGGTGGTTGTACTGCCGAAATCGTTTCTGATCAAGGATTAATTTTAACCAATCATCATTGTGGTTACTCTTCCATTGCTTATCATAGTACTGTTGAAAAAGACTACTTAACAAAGGGTTTTTGGGCCATGAACAAAAACGAGGAAGTGTATACTCCAAATTTAACCGCAACTATTATTCAACGTATTGAAGATGTAACGGCTAAAGTTTTAAAAGGAATAACTGCTAGTAGTACTGAAGCAAAAAAAGATTCAATTACAAAAGCTAATATCAAAGCTATTGAAAAAGAAGCTGTAGTTGGAACACATTATGAATCTTTTATTCGTCCGTTTTTTTATGGTAACGAATATTATTTATTTGTTGTAGAAACATTTAAAGATGTGCGTATGGTTGGAGCTCCACCTTCTGCTATTGGTAAATTTGGTGGAGAATCAGATAACTGGATGTGGCCACGCCATAATGCCGATTTTTCTGTTTTCCGTATTTATGCCAATAAAGATAATAAGCCAGCAGAATATAGTACAGACAATGTTCCTTACAAACCGAAACATGTCATTCCTATTTCTATCAAAGGATACAATAAAGGGGATTTCACAATGGTTTATGGTTTCCCTGGTCGTACACAAGAATATTTATCGAGCTATGCCGTTGATATGATTATGAACGAGAGTGATCCTTTAAAAGTTTCTCTTCGCGAAAAACGTTTAAATATAATGAATGTAGATATGTTGCAAAGCGACGCTGTTCGTATTGCTTATGCAAGCAAATATCAAAGCATTGCTAACTACTACAAAAAATGGATGGGCGAAATGAACGGTCTAAAAAAATATGATGCCGTTGCTAAAAAACAATTATTTGAAAAACAATTTAATGATGCTGTTAATGCTGATCCAGTAAAAAAAGAAAAATATGGCAACATTTTTCCTCAACTTCAGAAAATATATGCCGAGTATAAAGTATTAAATAAACAGGTTGATTATTATAGCGAATGTTTAATGACAATAGATGCTTTTGTATATGCTCGAAGCTATATGACTCTTGTAGCTGAATTAAATAAAAAACAAAAAGGCTCTACTAATACATTTGACAAAACAGTGAGCGAATACAAAAAGCTAGCATTCTTCAAAGGATACAACAAACCAACAGATATTAAAATCTGTGAGGCAATGTTAAACGAATACATTAAAGGCGTTCCTTCAAATAGTAGGCCTTATGTATTAGATTCGTTTATTGTAGCTCATAACAATGATGCGAAAAAAATAACAGAATTTTTATTCTCAAATACCAATTTTGTGGATAAAGAAAAATCAGAATCCATGTTAAATGATTTTGAGAAATTCCCGCAATTATTTGAAAGAGACCCTGTATATCTAATGACAAATGCAATTGTAAAATATTATACAACTTCTGTTTTCCCTCAATTTCAATACGACGAGAGAGAAATTAATGAATTACAAAAATTATATGTACAAGGACAAAAAGAAGTTTTTAAAGACAAGAAATTTTATCCAGATGCAAACTCTACTCTTCGTGTTGCTTATGGTAAAGTAAATAATTATATTCCTAAGGATGGCGTTGAATATAATTACTACACTACTCTAGATGGAATCATGGAAAAATATATTCCAAAAGATGAAGAGTTTGATGTGCCAGAAAAACTAATTGACCTTTATAACAAAAAAGATTACGGACAATATGCTGATAAAAATGGCAAATTACCAATAGCTTTTACTGCTAGCAATCATACCACTGGTGGAAATAGTGGTAGCCCTGTATTTAATGCAAAAGGTCAGTTAATAGGAACTAACTTTGATAGAAACTGGGAAGGCACCATGAGCGATATTATGTACAACCCTAACCAATGTCGCAATATCACTTTGGATGTGCGCTACACACTTTTTGTAATAGATAAATTTGCAGGAGCAGGTTATTTATTGAATGAAATGAAATTGGCGAAGTAGTATTATTTTAGTCATAAAAAAAAGACCTATTAGAGTTATCTAATAGGTCTTTTTAATTTCTCATTATTTCTTTGGAGGCAAAGCAAAAGCTATAGCTTCATGTTCAAAATTCCCATTATGCGAGCCATCACAAAACGGTTTATTTTTAGATAAACCACAACGACATAAGCCAACGATTTCTCGTCCTCCTAAATCATAAGTATTTCCAGTTTTATCAACTATTTCAAACTCTCCTTCTACTTTAATTGAACCATTTGTGTTAATTGTAATTTTTGTTTTTGTCATTGCTATCTATTTAATTATCTAAATGTAATCAAATAAATTATACCTTAGTAATTACTAATAATATTCTTCATGAAGATAAAAGTACTTTTATTTACAGCTTTAGTATTAGTTATACTACAACACAAAAGTATTGCTCAACCTAACTGGCCGCTCATCAAAAGTAATACGACACCAAGCGTGTCTATTCCCTCTGAATTTGGCACTCCCTACAAACAACCCCTTTCGGTTTTAGGATGGGAAGATGGAATTTTTATTTCTAGAGACGGATTAGACCTTTATTGCATTTATGTCCCTATTGATTTATTTTCATGGACGTTTTTTGGCCCAGCTAACCCAACAAATTTTTCTACTTATTTAAGAGGTCCCACATTTGGTATGGATTTAATTACAAATCCAGTTGGTGCTTCAGAATGGTTGCAAGCAGATATACTGTATGCTCATCGAAACACAACTAACGATAGCTTTTTAGTTTGGACTTTATCCAACTTAGCCAATCCTATTTATTCTGAAGGTGCGCCACAACATAATGCCATCAACACATCTACAGTAGATTTATTTGTCACCACATCAAATAATACACCACCAGATTATTCCACAGATATTGTTTTATTAAAAAACACAAGCATCAATCCTTCCGTTCAAGGAACATTTTTACCTGCGCCAGTCAATACACAATACAAAGAAGACAATCCTCATATTGAAAGAATCGATCCTTCCAATTTGGTTTTATTTTTTGATTCAGATGACAGACCAGGCGGACTTGGACAGTTAGACATTTGGTATTCCACCAGTTCTGATAATGGATTAACATGGACAGCGCCTTTGCAAGTTTCTTCATTAAACACAGCTTCTGTTGGAGAACAACAACCCCATCTTTATAAAGATGCAAATTCTGTGTGGTACATTTACTATACGGGCGCTAATGCCATAACTGGTAAAACAGAAATATTTAGAGCAAAACAAGCTACACCTGGTAATTGGGATAGTTGGATAAACAAAGAATCTATAGTTGGCGCTGGTAATTCACTTGCTGTTGGAGAACCTACTCTTACACAAAATGGAGATTTATCATTTGTTGTTATATACCAAGATACCGTTAATGGAATAGCTACTGATAAATATGATGCTGATCCATGGTTTTTACCAAAAATTGGTTCACCTGTATCTGTTAAAACTCCTCATACAGATAAACAAGCTTCCATTTCTATTTTCCCTAATCCAACATCTGAAAAAATTAGTATTAATCTATTTAATATCTCCTCTGTTGAACCTATACAAATTTACAATTCCCTTGGAGTACTGGTAAAGCTTATAACTCTAGAAAAATCAACAATAATCGATATTAGAGAGTTGGAAAGTGGTATTTATTTTATTTCACTAAAGAATAATCCAAGTATTTATTCGAAATTTATTAAGTAATAAGTATAAGAAAACCCTATCTTTGCGCCATGTCATTTGAAGGTAAAACCGTATCATTTCATACACTTGGTTGTAAACTGAATTTTTCAGAAACATCTACTATTGCTCGTTTGATGCAAGAAAAAGGGTTTCAAAAAATGCCATTTGATTCGGGAGCAGATGTATGTGTGATTAATACCTGTTCGGTTACCGAAAATGCAGATAAAGAATGTAAGCAAATTGTTAAATCTGCTTTAGCTAAAAATCCTGAAACCTTTATTGCCGTAGTTGGTTGTTATGCTCAACTAAAACCAGATGAGATTTCAAATATCGAAGGTGTGGATGTGGTTTTAGGAGCTTCCGAAAAATTCAAATTATTAAATTACATTAATTTTTCAGGCAAAAACGTTCATACTGAAATTCACAATTGTGAAATTTCTGATGTACATACTTTTGTAGATTCTTTTTCAGTTGGCGATAGAACTCGCTCATTTTTAAAAGTGCAAGATGGTTGCGATTATAGTTGCACGTTTTGCACCATTCCTTTAGCCCGTGGCAAAAGCCGCAGCGATACTATTGAAAATGCCGTTGCTAATGCTACAAAAATAGCAGCAAGTGGCGTTAAAGAAATTGTATTAACTGGCGTAAACCTTGGTGATTTTGGTTATGGAATTGATATAGATACCGAAACTAAAAAACGTAAAGAATATAATTTCTTAGATTTAATTAAAGAATTAGATAAGGTTGAAGGTATAGAACGCATTCGTATTTCTTCTATCGAACCGAATTTATTGACGAATGAAGTGATTGAATTTGTGGCAAACTCTCAACGCTTTATGCCTCATTTTCATATTCCTTTGCAAAGTGGAAATAATGAAATTTTAGCAAAAATGAAACGTCGTTATAAACGTGAATTATACCAAGACCGAATAGCAAAAATTAAAGAATTAATGCCGCATTGTTGTATTGGGGTGGATGTGATTGTTGGCTTTCCAGGAGAAACAATCGAACACTTTACAGACACTTATAATTTCATTAACTCATTAGATGTTTCTTATTTACACGTATTTACTTACAGTGAGCGTGATAATACAGAAGCAATAGAAATGGCAGGTGTAGTAGATTATGCGGAGCGTAAACGCCGCAACAAAATGCTACGTATTTTATCTGCGAAGAAATTACGTCAGTTTTACGAACAAAACCTCAATAAAGAATTTACCGTTTTATTTGAGCACGAAAACAAAAATGGCATCATGAATGGTTTTACTGAAAACTATATCAAAATCGTGTATCCTTTTGATGAAAAATTAGTCAACCAATCGGTAACTATTCAAACCAAAGCCATTACCGAAGATGCTTTTGTGAGTGGGGAGTTAGTTTCTGTGACTGTTTAATGTCATGCTGTCCGCCAGCTGGCGGATCAGCATCTCTGAGACCCTGAAACAAGTTCAGGGTGACTCTAATTTAAAGAAAAATCTATCTTAACTTATTAAAATTCCGAAGTTTAAAACATTTTAAGTATTTCCCTCAATTTTGCCCGCTTGACCTTATTTTTAATACCTACAAGCCATGGCAACACAAAAAAACAAATTCAGAGAAAAACCAGTTGACGATACAGTTGTTCAACAATCTGCTATCGACAAAAACGATATTGAAGAAACTGTATTAAACTCTTCAAAAAATAAAGCAAAAGCTAACAAAACAGATGCTCCTAAAACAACAAAAACTAAAGTAGAAAGTAAATCTTCTGTTAATGAAACCAAAGCCTCTTTATTGGAGCGTTGGAATAAAACGGTTACAATTTATAAAAACGAACGCACACAAAAATTAGTTGGCTTACTATTAATGTTAGCGGGAGTTTATTTATTCATTGCCCTACTCTCTTATATTTTTACTTGGGAAAAAGATCAAGACAAAGTTCTAGGTCCTTTATCTGAATTGTTTGCGATAGACACCAAAGTAGTTAACTGGTTAGGTAAATTTGGAGCTTTAGTATCTCATACTTTCATGTATAAATGGTTTGGCGTCGCTTCGTTTATTTTAGTTCCTGTTTTTATCATTTACGGATTACAAAAAGTTTTAAATAAACAAATCACTAAACCATCTGCCTTTACCGCTAAATGGTTGTTTTTTATGGTATGGACAAGCTTAATATTAGCTTTCTTTTTTCATGACAAATTATTTTTCCTTGGTGGTGGTTATGGTTACATATTAAACATTCAATTATCTAATTATGTTGGAAGCATTGGTACATTAGCTGTTTTAGCATTTAGTATGCTTGCCTTTTTAGTATTGAGTTTTAATATGAATTTTAATATTAAAAAAGATGTTATTCCTAGTTTAGAGAATGAAGATATTATTGAAGATGAATTAAAAGAAAATGAAAACACAATCAATCCTCATGCTAATACTGTTTTTGAAAAAGAACCAACTTTAAGTAAAGAGGAAGAAGAAGCGCTTTTAAATTTTGAAGTCATTTCAACTAACGAAGAAATAAAAGAAGAACCAATTGCTGAACCTCTTGTAGAAAATATTCCTTTAGATTTAGAAGTTACTCCTAAACCAGAAGAACCAAAGAAAGATTTAGCATTTGAAATTAATAATCCAGGTGCTGATGAAGTTTTAAAAGAACCAGAATTTGTAAAAGAAGAGCCTAAAGAAAATCAAATTACTTTAGATGACGAATTAAAAGCATCTCAGTTAGTTGAAAAATTCGGGCAATATGATCCTACTTTAGATTTAGGTCATTATCAATTTCCTAGTACTGATTTATTGATTGATTACGGTACAGGCAATGCTAAAGTAAGCAATGAAGAATTAACAGCTAACAAAGACCGTATTGTTAGTACTTTGAAGAATTACGGAATTGAAATTGATAAAATCTCCGCTATTGTAGGGCCAACCGTTACTCTTTACGAAATAGTTCCTGCACCTGGTGTTCGTATTTCTAAAATTAAAAACCTAGAAGATGATATCGCATTAAGTTTAGCGGCTTTAGGTATACGTATCATTGCGCCTATTCCAGGTCGTGGAACGATTGGTATTGAAGTGCCAAACCAAAATCCTGAAATGGTGCCAATGCGTAACATCATTGCATCCGAAAAGTTTCAAAACACCACACACGATTTACCAATTGCATTAGGTAAAACCATTAACAACGAAATTTTTATTGCCGATTTAGCAAAGATGCCTCACTTATTAATGGCTGGTGCAACAGGGCAAGGTAAGTCTGTTGGATTAAACGCCGTGTTAGTTTCTTTACTTTACAAAAAACACCCCGCACAAATTAAATTCGTCTTAGTAGATCCTAAAAAAGTAGAATTAACCTTATTCAATAAAATTGAACGTCATTTCTTAGCCAAATTACCAAACTCTGAAGATGCCATTATTACTGATAACACAAAGGTTGTTCATACACTCAACAGTTTGTGTATTGAAATGGATAATCGTTATGCTTTATTACAAGATGCACAAGTAAGAAACATTAAAGAGTACAACGTTAAGTTCATCAATCGTAAATTAAATCCAAACGAAGGTCACAAATACTTACCGTACATTGTGTTGGTGGTAGATGAGTTTGCTGATTTAATTATGACCGCTGGTAAAGAAGTTGAAACACCTATTGCTCGTTTAGCTCAATTAGCACGTGCCATTGGTATTCACTTAATTATTGCTACTCAGCGTCCGTCAGTAAATATTATTACAGGTACTATTAAAGCTAACTTCCCAGCTCGTATTGCTTTCCGTGTAACTAGTAAAATTGATAGCCGTACCATTTTAGATGCAGGTGGTGCTGAACAATTAATTGGACGAGGTGATATGTTGTTAAGTACAGGAAATGATTTAATTCGTATTCAATGTGCTTTTGTAGATACACCAGAAGCAGAAAAAATTACAGAGTTTATTGGTTCGCAACGCGCCTACCCTAGCGCCTTTTTATTACCTGAATATGTTGGTGAAGATGGAAGTGATGGAAAAGAAGAAATTGATTTAAGTGAGCGCGATAAAATGTTTGATGAAGCCGCTAAATTGGTGGTGCAATTTCAACAAGGTTCTGCTTCTTTCTTGCAACGTAAATTAAAACTAGGATATAACCGAGCGGGTCGTATTGTCGATCAATTAGAAGCAGCAGGTATTATCGGGCAGTTTGAAGGCTCTAAAGCACGTGAAGTAAAGTGTAAAGATATGGCGCACTTGGATGAGATTATTAGAAATATTAAAGGATAAAAATACATTAAAAACAAAAAATCCCATCTGCTAAGCAAATGGGACTTTTTTTTATAATTAGTTTAAATACTAGTATCTGTAGGCGTCTCCTTTAAAAGGACCTTCAACTTTCACACCAATATAATCAGCTTGATCTTTATTTAATGTATCTAATTCAACACCAATTTTACCTAAGTGTAAACGAGCTACTTTCTCATCTAAAATTTTTGGTAACACATATACTTTTTTCTCATAAGCAGCAGTGTTTGTCCATAATTCTAATTGAGCTAATGTTTGATTAGTAAATGAGTTACTCATTACAAAACTTGGGTGACCTGTAGCACAACCTAAGTTTACTAAACGACCTTCAGCTAAAACAATAATTTTTCTATCTTTAATAGTGTACTGATCAACTTGTGGCTTAACAGTATCTTTAGTAGCACCGTAAGTTTTATTTAACCAAGCCATATCAATTTCAGTATCAAAGTGACCAATGTTACAAACGATAGCACCGTGTTTCATTGATTCAAAATGACGACCAACAATAATATCTTTATTACCTGTAGTAGTTACTAAGATATCTGCAATTTTAGCCGCATTATCCATTTTCATTACTTGGTAACCATCCATTGCAGCTTGTAAAGCACAAATAGGGTCAATCTCTGTAACAATTACACGAACACCTTGAGAAGATAATGATAAAGCTGAACCTTTTCCAACATCACCATAACCAGCAACAACAGCAATTTTACCTGCCATCATCACGTCAGTTGCACGACGAATCGCATCCACTAATGATTCACGACAACCGTATTTGTTATCAAATTTAGATTTAGTAACTGAATCATTTACGTTAATAGCTGGTAACAATAAAGTTCCTTTAGCCATACGCTCATATAAACGGTGAACACCCGTTGTTGTTTCTTCTGATAATCCTTTGATTCCAGCTGCTAACTCAGGGTAAACATCAAACACTAAGTTTGTTAAATCACCACCGTCATCTAAAATCATATTTAAAGGCTTGCGGTCTTCGCCAAACCATAATGTTTGTTCGATACACCAATCAAATTCCTCAGCTGTCATACCTTTCCAAGCATAAACCTGAATACCAGCTGCTGCAATAGCTGCTGCTGCATGATCTTGAGTAGAGAAAATATTACAAGATGACCAAGTAACCTCTGCACCTAAAGCTGTTAATGTTTCAATTAATACAGCAGTTTGGATAGTCATATGTAAACAACCTGCAATACGAGCACCTGCTAATGGCTTAGAAGCACCATATTCAGCACGAAGCGCCATTAATCCTGGCATTTCTTCTTCCGCTAATTTAATTTCTTTACGACCCCATTCTGCTAATGATAAGTCTTTCACTTTGTACGCTAAGTACTTTCCTGTTGCTACTGCTGACATGTTTATTTTATTGATTTAAAAGTTTATTTTTTGTAATTATGCAAAGATAAGATATAAGTTTGTAACACTCAAACTATTAAAAGGTTTATTAATTAAGATTTGGTAGAGGTTTTTAACATAAAAGAGGGACTTTTTTTCGGATTATTAGATTTGAAGGCCTTTGCTATGCATGAAAACCTAAGTGTTAAGCGCGATATTGAAACCAAAGGGAAAGAATATCTAGCGAAATATCTCTTAGGAGATAACTGTATAATAACATACGACGATAAAGGAAAACCTTATTTAGCTAATGACACAAGATATATCTCTATTTCTCACTCACATGATAAATTGGCTATTATTGTAAATGAAACAGAGTCGACAGGTATTGATATTGAACAAATTAGAGATAAGGTACTGAAGATAAAACATAAATTTTTAACAAATGAGGAACTTTTAGAGGCCAATGATGATGTAGAGAAATTATTGATTTATTGGGCGGCTAAAGAAACCCTTTATAAAATATATGGATTAAAAGAAGTAGACTTTATTTCACATTTATTGGTAAAACCATTTACAAAACATAAATTAGGGTCAATTACAGGAGAAATTAATTTATCAAATTTTAAAGAATCATTTGAACTTAATTATCAATTAATAGAAGATTATGTTTTAGTTTATGCTTCAAACAAAATAACACATTGCTAAAAAAAACAATACATACTCAACTCATTATTTTAATTGACCCAGATAAATACAATTCTGAGTTAATTAAGATTGCTAATACATGTAAGGTAAAATACATTTTTGTAGGTGGGAGTTCTTTACAAAAGAATAATTTTGAAAAAACCATTAAATCTATAAAGTCATTAACAAAGATTCCTGTTATTATTTTTCCTGGCGATGAAACACAAGTTTCTAAACTAGCAGATGGTATTTTAATTCTTTCATTATTATCTGGACGAAATGCTGAATATCTGGTTGGTAAGCATGTGAAAGCAGCCTCTAAAATAAAAGCATCGAAATTACCTACCATTCCTACTGGTTATATTTTAGTAAATGGCGGAAAAACATCTACCACTCAAAAAATAACTAAAACAACCCCACTAACTAATAAAAAAGAAATTACTGAAACAGCTATTGCAGGTGAATTACTTGGTAAACAATTGATTTATTTAGAAGCAGGAAGTGGTGCAAACAAAACATTAAACACTTCTATTATCAAAGAAGTAAAAAAACAGATTAGCATACCATTGATTATTGGCGGCGGAATCAACTCAACAATTAAAGCAAAAAGCATCATTAGTTGTAACCCCGATTATATCGTAATTGGAAATGCATTAGAGACAAATCCAGAATTATTAATAGACATAAATAAGTTATTTTAATATGAAGTTAGTGGTGATTACTCAGTCGCAAAAAAGCGATACGGAAATTGCAAACATTATACAAATGTTTGAAGCAGGATTAGACACTTTACATGTTCGTAAAAACAGATTTTCAACTAAAGAATTAGATGAGTATATAAAAGAAATACCAGCGCATTTCCACAACAGAATTATTATTCATTCTCACCACAAACTTGCTCTAAAATACAATTTAAAAGGTTTTCATTTTACATCAACACATCTTGGTCAAAAATTCAAACTATGGTGGAACACGAAAATGATTTATTTACGAAAGCCACATTTAATAAAATCTATATCTTATAAAAGAATAGCTGAATTATATGGAGAGCAAAAAGTAAAAACCGATTACTGTTTTTTAGGGACTATGTTTCATAATGTTTCTGGAGAATTGTATAGTGGTTTTTATCCAGAAACTGTAACGGCTGCAATATTAAAATCAGGAAAAAAAATATATGCCAGAGGTGGCGTTAATGAAAAAAGCGTTGAATTAGCTCACAAATTAGGATTTCATGGTATAGCTCTATATGGCCATTTATGGAAAAGCACAGCTCCTTTTGAAAAATACATTGCATTTATACGCTATTGTAAAGACAATAATATCCCATTAGAATAATGACACTTTGGGATTGGATAGCTTTAGTTACTGGAATTTTAGGGGTTTTACTCACTATTTTTGAAAGCATTTGGTGCTGGCCCATGGCATTGATATCTGTTGTTATATCCGGTGCAACATTTTATAATCAACGTTTATTTGGTGATTTTGGATTACAACTATTTTATTTTTTTAGCGGCATTTATGGTTGGATTTACTGGAATAAACAGAAAAACACAACTTTTATTGTAAGTAAAATGCCAATTAAATGGATGGTTCCAGTAATACTTTCAATAGTCATACAAAGTATTATTTATTACTATTTACTAAGTTATTTTAAATCGGACCAAATTTTATTTGATGCCATATTGACTTCGTGTAGTTTTACTTGTACATTTATGATGGCTAAAAAGTGGGTAGAGAACTGGATATTATGGGTAGTGATTGATGCTGCCTATATATTTTTATATCTAATAAAGGATTTACCTACTTATGCCTTGCTCTACGGATTTTTTAGTTTAATGGCCTATTACGGATTTTACTCATGGAAAAAGCAACTAACAACAACATAAAAAGAATAGTTATAATTGGTCCTGAAAGCACAGGTAAAACTGTATTATGTGAGCAATTAGCAAAACATTATAATACCATTTTCGTTCCTGAATATGCCAGAACTTATTTCGAAGAAAATGATATTGATAACTACAGTACTTCTGATTTAGAAATCATTGCTAAAAAACAATTAGAACTAGAAAAAGAATATTTACCTAAAGCAAATCGTTTTTTATTTTGCGATACATCGTTAATAACGGTTAAAATCTGGTGCACTCATAAATTCAACAAAGTTCCAAGCTTTATTACTAAGTCTATTAAAGACAACGATTATGATTTATCGTTAATCACCAATAATGATGTGCCTTGGGTTGCTGATCCTCAACGAAGAAACGAAGACTTAAGAGAGCATTTATTTAAATGGAATAAACACGAACTTCAAAAATTGGATGTAGATTATAAAATCATTAAAGGTATTGGTGAAGATCGTTTAAAAAACACTATTGCCATTATTGACGAAATGTTTAAGCAATAAATTCAATCACACAATTAAAAAAAGCCTCAGGTTGTTCTGCATGCACCCAATGGCCGCTATTGGCAATAGTTTTTAATTGATAATTTGAGAAACGAGAAGCAATATCTTTCTCATCTTCATCTGATATGTAATTTGATTTCTCTCCTCTAATAAATAAAGTATTTGTATCACTTTTAAAATCAGGTACTCTCACTCCAATATTATTATATTCCGCTGTAATTACTTTCAAATTAAATCGCCAAGCCATTTGCTTAGTTTCATCTTCTTTCCAATAAATATTTTTCAGTAAAAATTGTTTAGTTCCAAAATCTGAAATATACTCACCTAAAATGTTTTCGGCATCTTTACGAGTATTTATCTCCGTAAAATCTACCGCATTTAAAGCTGTTAAAACTGAATCGTGATGAGGCTCATACGCTCTTGGCGCAATATCAGCTACTATTATTTTTTGTGCTAAGTGCGGAAACATCTGTTCGAAAAACAAAACGGTTTTACCACCCATACTATGTCCTAAAAGAATCACATTTTCTAATTGATGTGTTTCTATAAATTCTTTTAAATCCATGGCCATTACATGATAATCCCATTCATTATCATGATGAGATAATCCATGATTTCGCTGATCAACCGTGAAAACTTTAAATCCATTCTCTCCAAAACGTTTTGCTAATGTATTCCAGTTATCACTTTGACCAAATAACCCGTGTAAAATAATTAAGGGTTGTCCAGAACCAAATTCTCTATATGCTAGTTTCATATTTAATCTTCAATATTTAAAATCAATTTTCGTAACATATTCATAGCAGCATTTGCCGTCATTTGAATATTACGTAATCGATTATCTCCAAAAATAAAATGTTTAACAAGTGTTTTATCTTCATGAGCTACAGCAATCCAAACCGTTCCTACAGGTTTATCTGGAGTACCTCCTCCAGGGCCCGCTATACCAGAAACTGCAATAGCAACATCTGAATTAAATACATGTAACGTTTCTTTAACCATTGCTTCAACACACTCCTTACTAACTGCCCCATGTTTTTCAAAAATTACATCATCAACTTTTAGCAACTCATGCTTAAATTCATTATGATAGGGGACAATACAACCATTATAGTAATTAGAACTTCCAGCAACACTAGTTATTAAATGAGATATAAAACCACCGGTGCAACTTTCCGCCAATCCTAACTTTAATCCTTTTTCTTGTAATAATTGTCCAAGTATTTCCTCTAATTTTGGTTGATCTTTACCATACTCTTCATAACCATAAATATATTTATCAATGAAAGGTTTCAATTTCTCTACTTCATGTTCTATTCTATTTCTTAATTCTTGTTCATCAAAGCCTTTACTACTTAAGCGTAATCTCACCATCCCAGGTGAAGGTAAATAGGCCAAGCCAATTTCTTTTTCCGATAATCCATCTTCCCAATCACTAATTAACTCTGCTAAAAAACTCTCTCCAATACCTTGTGTTAAAATAGTTTTATGGAAAATGAATGGCAATTTAAATCTCTTTTTAATTTCAGGAATCACATCTTCGGTTACCATTGCTTGCATCTCAAAAGGCACTCCCGGCATCGATACAAAAATGGTATTATTTTTCTCCATCCACATGCCTGGGGCTGTGCCATTTTTATTTCTAATTACCATACATCCTTTAGGAACTTCTGCTTGCTTTCTATTTAGCTCAGTCAGCTCTCTATTTCTTTTAGCAAAAAATCCTGTAACATCTTTTAACACATTTTCATCGATTACTAATTCTGTTTCAAAATAGTCGCAAAACGTTTTTTTAGTAATGTCGTCTTTTGTCGGCCCTAAGCCTCCTGTAATCAAAACAATGCCTGCACGCCTACTGGCATCATCAAAAGCGGTCAAAATAGCTTCTCTATTATCAGCCACAGAGCTCATGTGAACAATGCTCACACCCATCATATTGAGTTGTTGCGCCATCCAAACAGAGTTAGTGTTAGTAATTTGTCCAATTAATATTTCGTCTCCTATTGTTAAAAGTTCTGCGTTCATAGTATATTTGGCAATATATTTGTAAAACTAAGCGTAAATTTAAAATTATGAAAATAAAGACTCTATTATTAACAACTATTATATCAAGTAGTTTAATATCAAAAGCACAAACCTGGGGAAACATATTAAATACAGCCAAAGATGCTGCTGTGACAAATTCAACGACCATTATTGATGCTGCTAAAACTAACACGACAGCTGCAGGAGTAATTAATGCGGCCGAAAATGTATTAGGCACAAAAACAGGCACCGGATCTGCTGCTCCTAGTTTAACAAATGATGAAGTGATTAAAGGCTTAAAAGAAGCATTAACTGTTGGCACAAATAATTCATCAGGAATGGTTGCCAAAGCAGACGGTTATTTAAAAAATCCGAAAGTATTTATTCCTTGGCCTGCCGAAGCTAAAGACATGAAGGAGAAGTTGATTAAAATGGGGATGCAAAAAAAAATAACCGAATTTGAAACTTCATTAAACAGAGCGGCTGAAGAAGCAGCAAAAAAAGCTGCCCCAGTATTTGTTGATGCCATTACAAATATGAGTGTAAGTGATGGTTTTGCTATTTTAAACGGGAATGACACCGCTGCTACACATTATTTAAGAGAAAAAACGTATGCTCCTTTAAAGGAGAAATTTATGCCGACTATTAAAGAAGCTGTTACTAAAGCAAAAGTAGCAAGCTACTGGAAGCCTTTAGCTACGGCCTATAATAAACTACCCGGTGTAAAAAAACAAAATCCTAATTTAGATGATTATGTTTGTACAAAAGCAATTAATGGTTTAATGACCCTGATTTCGGATGAAGAAACAAAAATCAGAAAAGACCCTATGGCTCGTGTAACTGATATTTTGAAAAAAGTATTTGGATTCAAAAAATAACATTTATTAAACTTTAAAAAGAGCCATTTGTATTAAAAACAGATGGCTCTTTTTATTGTATTAATTGCATCTTTATAAAAAATAAAAGCATGACTTTAAAAGAACGATACGAAGGCGTTATTAATTATTTTAAAACAAATGTTCCAGTTGCAGAAACGGAACTACAATATTCAAATCCATTTGAATTAATTGTTGCTGTTATTCTTTCTGCTCAATGCACTGACAAACGTATTAATCAAGTTACCCCAAAATTATTTAGAGATTATCCAACTGCCGAAGCATTAGCCTCTGCCAGCTCTGATACTATTTTTAACTATATCAGAAGTGTAAGCTATCCAAACAACAAAGCCAAGCATTTAGTAAATATGGCAAATATGTTACTAAAAGACTTTAATGGCGTAATTCCAAGTGATATTGACGAATTAGTTAAACTTCCCGGAGTTGGCAGAAAAACAGCTAATGTAGTAGCTTCAGTAATTTACGACAAACCTGCTATGGCGGTTGACACGCATGTGTTTAGAGTTTCGAATAGGATAGGGTTAACAAAAGCTAAAACGCCATTACAAAGTGAGCAGCAATTAATTAAACATATACCTGAACAATATATTGCAACAGCTCATCATTGGCTAATACTACATGGCAGATATACTTGTTTAGCAAGAACACCTAAATGTGCTGAGTGCAAGCTAACAGAATGGTGCCAATATTTTAAAACAAAAACTATAAACAAAAACTATCCTCATTCGTTATCACATAAGAAACCAAACTCTATTAAACTAGTAATAACAAAAGATATTATGGCTAAAACTATTTCAACAAAAAAAACAGCAACAGCTCCTAAATCTGCTGCTCCTAAAAAAACTACAGTAAAAAAAGTGGCTGCTAAAAAAACATCATCTGCTAAAGTAGCAAAAGCAGTTCCTGCAAAACCAACTTCAAAAGAAGTAAAATTTGTAGCCCATTCAACATCATTAAAAGTTGGAGATAAGGCCCCTATATTTTCTGGTAAAGACCAAAATGGTAAAACAATTGCCTTAAAAGATTTAAAAGGTAAAAATATCGTTCTTTACTTTTACCCTAAAGACAATACACCAGGCTGCACAATGGAAGCTTGTAGTTTAAGAGATGAGCATCAATATCTAAGTAAAAAGAATTTTGTGGTTTTAGGGGTAAGTGCGGATGATGAGAAAATGCATAAAAAGTTCGCTACTAAATATGAATTACCTTTTTCTTTATTAGCAGACACTGATATGGCAATTATTAAAGCTTATGATGTTTGGGGAACCAAACAATTTATGGGTAGAATTTATGATGGCATTATTAGAACCACATTTATCATTAATGAAAAAGGAATTGTATCTCATGTAATTACAGACGTGAAAACAAAGGAACACGGAAAACAAATTTTAGACTTGTAATTTTAAAATATCATATTAAACAAAAAAGGATTTACAAATTGTAAATCCTTTTTTGTTTTGGGGTTATTTCTTCACAAAGATTCCCATCTTTTCTAGATCCTCTAAATAAATTCTTTTTCCGTTATATAAAACTGTTACAAAGGCATCAGTTTGTCCAGCTTTAATAACCTTTACATTATGCTCAAAGGCCTTTCCTAAAGTGTTAAATTTACCACCAATAGTAATACGAGTAATTCCATCATCTAATAATAGATTCTCAACATCTCCCAGCCCTTTTAAATGCTTATATGTATAATTTTTAGGATATTTATATGCTGCGATTTGAACTCTAAATTGTAATCCTTCGGCAGAAATATCGCCATACAATTCACTGTAATATTTAATTTTCTCTTGAAGTGTAGCATTAGGCTTTAAAACAACTTTTTTAGCAACAGGCTCTGTTATAACAGGCTCAACTACTTTTATAGGTTCCACAACTTTTACTGGTTCTTCAACTGCAATCACAGTATCCTTTTTAGGCTCAACTACAGCAACCACTGGTTGCAATGAGTCAAAATTCACATCAAATATTTTTTCATCATATCCTTCTAAATTTAATGTATTTATATCTAATGTTTTATAAGCATAATCCTTATACTTATAAGTTAACTTGAAAACAGCTCCAGCAGGCAAAGACACTAAATAATTTCCTGTAGAGGCATTACTTGAAAATTCTCCGAATTTTTTATTGTTTTGATCTACTATTTCCACAGAAACTAAAGCTCCAATTGGAGAGCCTTTTTCAGTAATTTTTCCTTTAACCAAAAACGAAGAAGGTTTTTTTCCAATATAACCAGGATAAACCGTGTAAATATCTTTTAAACCTTGTCCTCCTGCTTTTCCGGATGCATAATAACCTCTGTCTCCATTAGCCGATAATACATAATAAATATCATCGTCCGTTGTATTAATTGGATAACCCAAATTAACTGGATTACTGAATGTTGAATCTTTCCAATTTAAACGAGATTGGAAAATATCATATCCCCCCATACTATTTTTGCCTTGAGAACTATAAAATAAAGTAACGCCATCAGGGTGTATAAACGGGGCATCATCATCTAAAGCGGTATTGATACTATCTCCTAAGTTTATCACATTACCCCAAGTACTATCTGGTAATAAAGTCGCTCTATAAATATCTTTTCCACCATAACCTCCACCTCTCTCACTACTAAAATATAAGTGCTTACCATCAGCTGTTAATGAACAACTTCCTTCCCATGAGTATGAGTTTACTTGACCATTTAATTTTTTAGGTTCAGTCCATTCGCCACTTAAAGAGTTACTCATATAAATATCTCCATGATCGTCGCCGTTATCTCTATATACAAATAAATAAAAACCATCAGGGCTAATTGCAATGGCCCCATCGTGAGAATTGGTATTAGCGTTTTTAACCGTCATTGGTTTTTTCCATTCTCCATCAATTCTAACTGCCTGAAAAATATCTTCGTAATATTTTCCAAATCTATCTGGTTGTAAAAAATCATTTTGTAAACCTCCAGTACTTTCAATTCCTCTATAAGTAAATAACATAATTGATTCATCAGCTGAAATAATAGGTACATACTCTTCATATGGAGAGTTAATAACACTTCCTATATTCTCAATTTTTGCACCAGTTGGCTTCGCGTACAAATCTTTACCATTAACACAGTATTGTTTTAATTGAGTAGCTTTTTTCTTTGTTTCTGGTGAAACTTTTTTATTCACCAAACATTTTTCGATTAAAACAATGGCTTCGTCAAATTTATAGTTTAAGTGATTTGCTCTTGCTAAATCAAATTCTATATTTTCAACTTTTTTATTCTTTTCGTATACCTCTGATAACATCTTAAGCGCTACATCATGCTTATCACTTCTGATTAAAGCACATTTACCATAACAATATTTTAAATATTCTTCTTTGGGATGTTGATTATACAAGTTTTCGTAAAATGGTAAAGCTTGTAAATAATTCCCATCGTCCATCATTAATAATGCACTTTGCATAGAATCATTTTCCGACTTTCTCCATTTTTTTGTATTAGTCGTTTGTGAAACTAAATTCACTGTTAGAAAACAAAACAAAACTAATAATGAGTAAATTTTTAATCGCATAAAAAACGTATAAGTGTGAGACCCTAAAATAGTACAAAATACGCTGCAATAATCAACAATTTTATAACAATAGTGCTTAATCTAAAATATCAAGGCTACCTAATCCTTCTCTTAGAACAATCAATTCGTCTTGAGAACAATCTATAACGGTTGAGGCGTACAAATTCCCAAAACCTCCATCAATCACTATGTCCACCTTTTTCTCATATTCATGATGTATCGCTTCAGGATCGGTAAAATAATCCACGATATCATCATTTGGATTATGAAGACTAGTCGTGATGATTGGATTACCTAATTCTGTAATAAGAGTTTTACAAATGGTATTATCTGGAACTCGTATACCAACTGTTTTTTTATTTTGTTTTAAAAGCTTTGGCACATTATTATTAGCCTCTAAAATAAATGTATACGGACCAGGTAAAGCCTTTTTCATGATTCGAAATAATGAATTTGAAATAGGGCGAGCATAATTAGATAAATGACTTAAATCGCTACAAACAAATGAGAAATTAGCTTTTTCAGGTTTGATATTTTTTAAACGACATACTTTTTCGATAGCCTTTGGACGTGTTATATCACAACCAATTGAATAAACTGTATCGGTTGGATAAATAATAACGCCATCGTTTTTTAAACAATCAACAATTAGTTGAATGTCTTTTGGATGCGGATTATCGTAATTAAGTCGTAGTAGCATATTTCTTTTATTTCGTAATAACCTCTACAAGAGGTTTACCAGTTGTTCCATTTGGAAAAGACAGATGTAACATAGTTGCTATAGTTGGAGCAATATCCACCACATTTACTTTTTTAACAGAAAATCCTTTGGGGATGTTAGCTCCATAAAATAATAATGGTACATGTGTATCGTAACTATAAGATGCTCCATGAGTCGTTCCTTTGTTATGATATTCCATCCAAGCTGGATTATAAGAAAAGGCTACATTTCCACTTCTGACATGATTATATCCCTTTTGAATTAAATATTTAAACGAATCATCTGTATAGTTTTCATACTTTAAAACTTCTGATGGATAAGCCTCTGCCACGCCTTTAACAGATAACATAAAATTAGCCAATGTATGCTCCACTGCAAACTTGTTTAATTTCATAGAGGCCATTTTATTTTCATTTAAAAAGATTTGTTGATTGGATAATGAAGAAACTAAGCTATCGCCATATTGATTTTGACAAAAGGTTTTCACTGTTTTAGTCAAATCCTCTTCATTCATATAACCTCCTGGTATTTTTAAATCCATTAAATGAGCTGGCACATCACAAGCTCCATGATCGGCTGTTAAAAAAATCACATAGTTATCTTTACCTAAAGATGTGTTAAGTACATTGATTAATTCTTCTAAATCTTTATCTAAACGAATATAAACGTCCTCTACCTCAACACTGCGTGGACCATAAGAATGCCCAACATAATCCGTAGAAGAAAAGCTAATACATAACATATCGGTTTGTTTACCTTTTCCTAATTGTTCTGATTTTAAGCAAGCTAATGCTAAATCTTTAGTAATTGTATTTCCAAAAGGAGTTGCTTTAATAATTTCGTAATTATTTTTCTCTAATTGTGCATTGTATTGGTATGGAAAAACAGCCGTGTCCTTTTTATTTGGCGCCGCTTCATAATTATTTTTATCAGCAATACTTTCAGTATAACCAGCAATTGGATATAAGGTATTCCAGCCCTGAGATAAATATTTTTTAGCTAGTTGCATATTATTGAATTCATTTACCCAAGTTGGTAATTCATTCATATAATGAGAACTTGAAATAAATTTGCCATTACTTCCATCAAACCAAAAGGCTCCGTTGGCGCTATGACCAGCTGGCAAAATAGAACTTCTATCTTTTAATGACATGGCAAATACTTTTGCTTGCTGATTCGTATTCAATTTTAATTCATCCCCAATTGTAGTCACTAATAAGTTTTTAGGCGACATTAAACCCGCTTTACTATCTGTACCCACTGACTTTACTTTACTATCCTCCGTACAATAAGTGATTTTATTTTCTTCTTTCACAAACCAATCGTTTGCGATAATACCATGAGTTGCAGGGCTTGTACCAGTATAAATAGAAGCATGTCCAGGACCTGTATAGGTTGGCACATAATTATATTGAGCATTACGATAAAAATAACCTTCGTTGATTAGTTTTTTAAATCCGCCATTACCAAATTTATTCCAATAACGATAAATGTAATCCTGACGCATTTGATCAACAACAATTCCAACTACTAACTTTGGTTGTTTTAAATCTGTTTGAGCTACTACAGGTTTTGTTTGTGCATTAATTGACTTAAAAAAAACAACTAATGACAAAAGGATAAAAAAGCGATTCATATTATGATGATTTATCTAATGTTTGAAATACGGAATTATTGCTCACAAATTCAGGAACAATATCTTTCATTTTTGCAACAATGCGTATATTGTCTTGTGTGTTAAATAATGAAATTAATTCATTAATAAATTTAGTTACCTCAGCAAATTCATATTCACGAACCTTACCAACTAATATCTGCTGATGATGTGTAGGCAATGTATTTTCTGAACTAGCTAATAATTCTTCATACAACTTTTCTCCTGGACGCAAACCTGTATAAATAATTTTAATATCTCTATCTTCTTTTAATCCTGAAAGCTTAATCATCTTACGAGCCAAATCAACAATTTTAACCGATTGTCCCATATCAAATACAAAAATCTCACCTCCTTTGCCCATACAACCAGCCTCTAACACTAATTGACAAGCCTCTGGAATTGTCATAAAAAATCGCGTAATATCAGGATGTGTAATGGTAATTGGCCCACCTTCTTCGATTTGTTTTTTAAAGCGAGGAATAACAGAGCCATTAGAGCCTAATACATTTCCAAAACGAGTAGTAATGAATTTTGTATTTGAAATTTTCCCTAAACTCTGCGTATAAATTTCAGCAATACGTTTAGAAGCCCCCATCACATTAGTTGGATTAACGGCTTTATCTGTAGAAATCATCACAAACTTTTCTACCTTAAACTCTACTGCTAAATCAGCAACTGTTTTGGTTCCTAAAATATTAGTTAAAATAGATTCTGATGGGTTATTTTCCATCATTGGCACATGTTTGTATGCAGCGGCATGAAATACAATTTGTGGTTTAAACGTATTAAACACATTATTCATTCGCTCTTTGTTTCGAACATCTCCAATAACAACTTCGTGCTTTTTTAAATTAGACTTTTCATTAAACTCTAATTCTAATTCATGTAAAGGGCTCTCCGCTTGATCTAATAAAACCAATAAAGCTGGATTAAATTTAGCACACTGCCTAGCTAACTCCGAACCAATAGAACCAGCAGCACCTGTAATTAAAATGGTTTTATTATTTAGTTGGTCGTTAATTAAACCATTATCTAATTTAATAGGATCACGCTCTAATAATTCTTCGATATTGATTCCTTTAATTTGATTAAAGCTTAATTCTCCATTAATCCATTTTGCTACTGGAGGAACATTTAATACTCTCACGCCTAATTGCAAACACTCGTCAATAATCTTATTTTTCTTTTCGGGAGAGAGATTTTGAATACTAATAATAACAGACTCTACATCGTTCTCTTTTATTAGTTCTGCTAACTTAGAAGTTGGATAAATGAAAGCACCTTCTAAACTTCTTCCTTTTTTCTTTTCATCATCATCAACAAAACCCACAACCTTATAACGTACTGCTGCATCTCTATCCAAAGTGCGTTTAGTGATAATACCACTCTCTCCTGCTCCATAAATAATAACTTGAGTTTTTTGTTTCTCAGGATTTTTATTTTCAAAATAAATAGCTTTGATAGCCAAACGAGAACTAATCATAATAAAGATAGTGACTAATGCATCAATAATAATTACAGAGTGTGGAATGATATAATATCCTAATAATATTTGTCGTGTAAAAATATTAACGGCATAAAGCACAAAACTGCTCAATAAAATAATGGCGAAAATTCGAGTGGCATCTTTAGCTCCAGTATACCTTACAACACCTTTGTATGTTTTTGAAATAACAAAGGCTATTAATCGAACTGATAATACCAAAACATAATCGTAAGGCAAATTTTTTAAATCTTCGGCGGGAATAGATTTAAAATTAAAGCGCAAGAAAAAAGCAAGGGTTAACGAAAATGCACAAATTAATAAGTCAATCACTAAAATTGACCAGCGGGGTAAATTATACTTCCAAAAATATTCGAGTATTTTGTGCATCCATGTAAAAGTACATTTTTAGGAGGAATGAACAAAATGGAAAAGCGACAGATATTACTGTTTTTTTCTATTCCATTATCGCCTTTTTGGTTGCTGATTCTCTTTTATTATTTGAAATAATAGAAATAAGGTACAAACCAGCCGATAATTGAGAAGAGGAAATATCTAAAAAAGATTGATTAATTACTGTAGTTTCAAATACAGTGGCCCCTAGTATATTTTTAACACTAATTTTAGCATTTAATATGTCTGGAAAATGAACCTGAATTCCATCAGAGTTATTTGTAATAAATAGCCTAATGCTAAGTGATTGATTTTCGATAAAACCAAGTGGCTCGTTAACGCAAATTGAAGAAGGATAGCTACAATTTATCATATTGAAACAATTAAAACTATAATTACCAATTCCTAATTCACAACCATTTGTTTGAGAAAACAAATAATCATCAATTGGCCCAATTCCTTTTACAACTGTTACTGTATTAGAAACTAAAGGGCAAATGTCTTGATATTTAGTATAATACATTGTTTGTCTATTTTGACCACATATAAATTTAGTTCCAACACTATCCAAAACAATTTTATATCGGAAACTTGGATTTGGAGGATTAGAATTAAAAATAATACTATCCCCTACATTAGAATTAAAGGTATATAAGCATTGTAACGTATCTTGATAGGGGAAATACTGAAAAAGAGAATCGTTTCTTTCGAAAATATATTCGCTACAATACGACATATATGTTGGTGGTGTAGGACAAATACAATGATAATTAATCGCACTACATATTTTTTTATAGGAATAAGAGTTTATAATTGTATCATTTGTGTAATATAATGTTTTGATTCCTGTCGTTCCACCATCATGACTATAAAAATTGAATGAAAAATAACTACCAACTGGCGCAAATATACTTTGCGAGAAGCTTATCTTAAAAAGACATACAAACAAAACTATTATTCTAAAAGCATTCATCTATTAAAAATAGACAAAAAAACTAATAACTCAAATAAGGCAAAACTAAGCTCATTTTTTCATCAGAAAAGATTCCTAATGCTTTAATTTCTGTTTCAGTTAATTTACCATGCTTTAATCTGAAATTTATAATAGCTTGGGCTGACTGGAAATTGAAATACGGATGTTTACGAAGAGAATTAAAATCAATTACATTAATGGGTATTTTTGTAATAGTGTTTTGGTCGATTTTTATTTGAGAAGTCAATAAAGCAAATGTACTATCTGTCATGCCATAAACTTCTTTTAACTGATTAGTTGAATGAAATCCACCTAACATCGTTCTGTATTTTATTATCCGTTTAGTGAAACCTGGTCCAATTCCTTTTAAATAAACAATGGATAAACTATCGGCCGAATTAATTTCAACCAAGGTTTTTGTATAAACTTTCTTTTCATAAGCAAGAGTTGCAGGATAAACTGTATCTCTTTTAAATCCACTTCTCGAATTTGGTATTAAAATATATGATTCCAACTCTTCATATAGTTCTGAAGGCAAACCATACAATTTCTTTAAATCTTCAGGTTTATAAAACTTCCCTCCTTTATTTCTAAAATTAATTAAAGTAGCGCTCAGCTTTTTTGATAGCCCCAATTTTTGCGCATCTTGCTCACTTACCGTATTTGGGTTAAACACAAAACGTTCGTTAGAAGTCTTAATTTCAGGATTAGCAACCTTAACTTCTTTTTCATTAAGACTAATTTCTTCTTTTACATTTTTTACAGAAGGTGCTATTGTTATAAATTGAACAGAATTTGAATCGTTTTGTAATAGTGGCATCAGTAATCTAACTCCAAATAAAACAACTATAATAATACAGAGAACAAAAACGCCATTACGTTCTTGTTTATTAAAATGAAAAAAATTAAATAAAAAAGATCTAATTTTCTGAAATACCATGTTTAGTACGTTTAAACATATAATATACTGGAACACCTAATGCAATGATTAATAAACCCATGCCACAATTAAACGTTTTGTAAACTAATAAATCAATGCAGATAAGTGTGGTTAGCACTATATATAAAGCTGGGACAACAGGGTAACCAAATGCTTTATAGGGTCGTTCGGCATCAGGCATTTTTTTACGTAACACAAATAAACCTGCAATGGTGATAATGTAAAATATTAAAGATGAAAAAGTACAGTAATCTAATAAATCTCCATAAGAACCGCTTAAACACAATAAAGAAGCCCAAATACCCTGAAACGTCATTGCTCTTGCTGGCACGTTAAACTTATTTAATTTAGCTGTGCTCTTAAAAAATAAGCCATCTTTTGCCATCGATTGAAACAAACGAGAACCTGCTAATATTAATCCATTATTACACCCAAAGGTGGATACCATAATTAATGCTGCCATTAAATATTTGGCTGTATCGCCAAACACTACAAACAAAGCAGCTGTCCCTACTCTATCTTTTTGAGCAAACATAATTCCTTGTTCCGCAACTGTTTGAGCGTTTACACTTCCCTCCAAAGGTAATAAACATAAATAAGCCACATTTGCTAACACGTAAATCAAAGTCACAATACATACTCCAAAAAATAAACCTAAAGGGATATTACGTTTTGGATTCTCCACTTCGCCAGCAATAAATGTCACGTTGTTCCAAGCATCACTACTAAATAAAGAACCAATCATAGCTAAACCTAAAGCAGTTGCTAAAGACATTCCTGATAATTCATTGAAACCAGAGAACCACCCACCATTAATATTGTTTACTTGTTTAGCCTCCCAAGCATGAGACATATTATTAGAAAACACCTCGCTATGAAAACCATAATAAATACCTACTATGATTAAAGCAAACAAAGCAATTAACTTAGCTGATGTGAAAATGCGTTGAATAGCTTTTCCGTTTTCTATCCCTCTCGTATTAATAAAAGTAAGCAGAGCAATAATGAAAATGGCTAGTAATTGAGCGCTAGTAATTTTAAGACCTATGATTTGAAACAAGACATTTCCTTCTTCAAAAAAAGGAATAAACACTCCTGTGAATTTGGCAAAAGCAACAGCTACTGCCGCTATAACTCCTGTCTGAATAACTAGGAACACAGTCCAACCATAAACAAAAGCTACTAAATCGCCAAAGGCTTTTTTAATATATACAAATTGTCCGCCAGCTTGTGGCATCATGCCAGCTAACTCTCCATAACTTAAAGCCGCAAATAAGGTAATGACTCCTGATAAAATCCAAACTACTAATAACCAACCTGCCGAACCAACAACACGAGCGATGTCTGCACTCACAATAAAAATCCCCGAACCTATCATAGATCCAGCTACTAAAAGCGTGGTGTCAAATAAGTTCAGGGATTTTTTCATATGAATATATTATTGTTTACGTTGAGTTAACATGAATATTTCATTCATTATCCGTCAATCGTATGTTCTGGACCTGCTCCTGGTTTCTCTAAATTACTATTGCGTTTGCCGTAAATAAAGTAAACAATAACTCCTAAAGCTCCCCAAATTAAGAAGAAGTTCCAAGTGGCAGCTCTTACCTGAGTCATTAAGAAAATATTAAATGCTACCCCTAAAGTTCCAACCACATAAACAGCAGGTGTTTTATATGGACGTTCTAACTCTGGCTTTTTGTAACGTAAAATCATTACCGCCACACAAACCATAGCAAAGGCCAATAAAGTTCCCATACTACACATTTCACTTACTTTGTCAATTGGAGTAAAAGCAGCGATGATAGATATTAATCCTCCTACTAAAATAGTACTCTTGTGTGGTGTTTTAAAATTTGGATGTAATGCTTTAAAAAATGCAGGCATTAAACCATCTTTTGCCATACCTAAGAAAATACGTGTTTGACCTAACATCATAACTAACATCACTGAAGTTAAACCTGCTGTAGCAGCAATGGTAATAATAAATACCGCCCAATTAATTCCTATTCCTGAAAATGCAGATGCTACAGGAGCAGCCTTATCTAACTGATCATATTTTACCATACCTGTTAATACTAAGGATACTAAAATATATAAAACCGTACAGATAATTAATGAAGCAATAATTGCAAATGGCACATCTTTTTTAGGATTAATAGCCTCACCAGCTTGTGTAGATACGGCATCAAAACCAATGTAGGCAAAGAATACGATTGTTGCCGCTGTTAACACACCACCAAAACCATATTTCACTCCTCCTGTTAAATTCCCTAAAGTATCTTTAATAGGCTCTTCCGCAGGAATAAATGGAGTCCAATTATCTGTATTGACATAAAATGCACCAACAATAATTACAAATAATACCACCGCAATTTTCACAATCACAATAATGTTGTTTGTTTTAGCAGCTTCTTTAATTCCTTTTACTAAAATTGCCGTTACAACCCAAGTAATTAAGAATGCAGGTAAATTAAATGCAAAACTTGGTGCAGCTAGGCCTAATGCTTCTGATTTTTCAGTCGCTGTTGCTAAATCATTGCATAACCATACTGGAAATTCAATTCCAAATAAATGCAACAATTTCACAAAGTATCCGCTCCAAGCCACAGCAACCGTGGTTGCCCCCATCATGTACTCTAATATTAAGTTCCAACCAATAAACCAAGCAAATAATTCGCCAACAGTTCCATAGGCGTATGCGTAAGCAGATCCTTCTACAGGTAAAACAGAGGCAAATTCAGCATAACATAAAGAAGCAAACAAACATCCAATACCTGCAATAACAAATGCTAAAGCTAAAGCTGGTCCTGCATAATCATGAGCTGCAATACCGGTTAAAGTAAAAATACCTCCTCCAATAATAGCGCCTATACCTAAAGAGGTTAAACCCCATCTTGTTAAAACGCGCTTTAAATCATTTTTCTTCATATCTGCTTCAAAAGCCGATACTGGTTTTACTCTCCAAACTGACATATATGTATCTATTTTTTAATTATGTAACTACGTTAACTATCCAAATATATATAATTTTATCTTAGAGCATGTTTAAATTTTATCTAATTATTTTGTTATGCATATTTTCGGCTACAATTTCGTTAAATTTTTCGTCGATGTACTAACATCGACTGCAAAATTTGCCTCATTTCGCTCAAAAATCTACTATAACAAATCTAAAACATAAAACTTAAACAGGCTCTTAAAACATATAATACCTTATCTTTACCTCTTTAAAAATGACAACACTTATAATTATACTCTTTTTGGTTGGCTATTTAGTCATCGCCATGGAGCATAGTTTTAATGTTAATAAAGCTGGTACCGCTCTTTTGGTGGGTGTTTTATGTTGGACTGTTTTTGCTCTTTCATCCACCGATACTCATTTTGTTAAAGGTTTGAGCCATCATTTAGCCGAAATTTCAGAAATTCTTTTCTTTTTATTAGGAGCTATGACCATTGTGGAACTTATTGATGCTCATGATGGTTTTGATATTATTACCGAAAAAATTACCACTACCAATAAACGTTATCTTTTAATTATTGTATCTCTTATCGCTTTTGTGTTGTCTGCCGTACTAGATAATTTAACCACTGCCATCGTCATGGCAACTGTGGTTAAAAAACTAATTCCCGAAAAAACGGATCGTTATTATTTTTTAGGTTTAGTTATTATTTCTGCCAATGCAGGTGGCTGTTTTAGTCCGATTGGGGATGTAACCACTACCATGCTTTGGGTGGCTAATAAATTAACGCCTTGCGTTATTTTTACCCACTTGTTTTTACCTAGCCTAGTTTGCATGGCTTTGCCTTTATCTTTAAGTATGATTAAAATAAAAGGACACGTTACTGCTTTTGAGATAGAGAAAAAAGAAAATACCATTTCCTCAAAAGAAAAAACTCTCATTTTTGCTTTAGGTTTAGCTACCTTATTATTTGTCCCAATATTTAAAACGATAACACACTTACCACCTTACATGGGTATTTTATTTGGATTAGGAATTATGTGGGTAGTAACCGAATTATTACACAAACGCAAAGATGAATTTGAAAAAGGAAAGTTCTCAGTAGTAAATGCCATTACTAAAACCGATGTACCAAGCGTATTATTTTTTTTAGGAATATTATTAGCTGTTGCCTGCTTACAAGAAATTCATGTATTACAAAACACCGCTACCTTATTAAATAATAGTATTGGCGACTTAAAGATTATTTCTGTTATCATAGGGCTATTATCTGCTATTGTAGATAATGTACCTTTATTAGCGGCTACCATGGGCATGTACGATTTTCCTACCGACGACCATTTTTGGCAAATGATTGCTTATGCAACTGGCACCGGTGGAAGCGTTTTAATTATTGGTAGTGCCGCAGGCGTTGCCGTAATGGGTATAGAACATATTAGTTTTAGTTGGTATTTTAAAAACATTTCGTGGCTTGCCTTTGTTGGTTACATTGCTGGCTTTTTAATTTATTACATACAAAATTTGATTATTACATAGTGGAACCTATAGAACCTGAACATATTAACGAAAATGAATCGTTAAACGAATCGAATCATGAACAACAACCTCTTGGATTACCAAAACCTGTTTTAGTACAAGACAAAAAAAACTGGGTACGTAAATCCATTATTAGCTTAGCTATTTATGCGTTTTTGTTTTATTTTATTTTTAATGGCGACTTTTCATACATAGCTGCTGTTTTAGTAGTATTACTGATTCACGAATTCGGACATTTCTTTGCCATGAAAGCATTTAACTATAGTAATGTGAAGTTATTTGTATTGCCACTATTGGGCGCTTATGTTACTGGTAAAAAATCGTTGATTTCTCAGCGCCAGATGAGTATTGTTATTTTAGCAGGCCCAGTGCCGGGTATTATTATTGGTTTTTGTTTACTACTAAGTTCCTATTATTACCCTAACGAACGTATTGAAATGTTAGGGAATATCTTTTTTTTATTAAACTTATTTAATTTATTACCCTTTGTGCCATTAGATGGAGGCCGTTTATTAGAAACTCTTTTCATTAATCATAATCACACCATTAGAGTTGTATTTACTATTATTTCTATTATGGCATTAGCCGTTTTAGCTATTATTACTAAAAGTTTATTATTTTTAATTATTCCGGTATCCATGGTTTTTGATTTAATTATGGAAATAAAAAATCAAAAAATTAGAGAATACCTTGATCAAGAAAAAATTAACTACACCACCGATTATGCCGATTTGCCAAACAAAGATTACTGGACTATTAGAGACTGTATTTTATTGTCTTTTAACAAACGATATGCGGGCATACAAGCAGGAGTTCATCAATATAGTGTTTTAGAAGGCGGTATTATACAACACGTAGTGGCTGTTTTAAAAACTCCTTTTATTAAAGATGTTAAAGTTTTAGAGAAAATAGGTATTATATTTACGTATGTTTTATTTTTAATATTACTACCAGCAACCATTTATTATATCATAAACTAATACTTGTGAAAAAACTCTTTTTTATACTTTTAGTTATTGGAAGCATTGCATGCGAGGCACAATCTTTAGACTTCTCGATGCTTAGAGCTATTAATAAAGACGAGCATCCGCAATGGGATAAAACCATGAAAATCACTTCCAATTCGGTTTACCCTGCATTGGTGGTGGCGCCAGCCTCTTTGCTATTAACTGGTTATGTGCAAAATGATAAAATCATGATGCGCAATGGAGTAAAAACTGGAGTAGCAATTGGATTAAATGTATTATTAACCACTGGATTAAAATACAGCATTAATCGTAAACGACCGTATGAGCAATATCCAAATGATATCGTGAAACGAACAGACTCTGGACCTTACTCCTTTCCCTCGGGACACACATCCTCCGCTTTTGCTGCCGCAACTGCTGTAACCCTTTCTACTAAAAAATGGTACGTAGCAGTTCCTTCGTATGCTTATGCCTGTGCTGTTGGTTATTCGCGCATGCGCTTAGGGGTTCATTTCCCAAGTGATGTATTAGGCGGTATGATCATTGGCATTGGCTCATCACTATTGGTTTTTCAAGTAGACAAATGGTTGCAAAAAAAATGATGTAAATCATCCTTGTTTCTTGTTAATTTATGTTTATTTCATCGCCTTTAGCTTAATAAAATTGTATTTTTACCATTAGTATATTTTATAAAAAAAATTCATGAAGCATTTATTCATCATATTCCTATTATCTATTTCGGTAACGTTATCCGCACAAGCTCCATCCACAAAGACGGTTATGCCCGAAAAATACCTTCAAATATCAGGGGTAGTGCTAGATGATAGTTTACAGCCCTTACCTTTTGTATCCATTATGTTAAAAGGTACTCGTTCTGGTACAGTAAGTGATTTCTATGGTTTCTTTACTATTGTGGCTCGTCCTGGCGACGAAATGCAGTTCTTTTCAATCAACCATAAAAGTAAAGCGTATAACTTATCAGATACTTTAACTGGCAAACACTATTCTATCATTCAAATTTTAACGAAGGATACCATTCAATTAGCTCAAGTAAACGTATTTCCTTGGCCTAGTAAAGAACAATTTAAACGTGCCATCTTAAATTTAGATTTAAGTGATACCGATATTGAACGTGCTTATAAAAATATGGACAACGAAGATGTGCGTGCCTCTATTAAAGGTGGCAGTATGGATGCTGCTGCTAACTACCGAGTGCGCATGCAACAACAATACACCCGTTTATATCAAGCTGGGCAATATCCTAGCGTAAGCTTATTAAACCCAGTGGCTTGGGCTCAGTTTATTGATGCTTGGCGAAAAGGGAAGCTGAAGATTAAGTAAGGTTGTTGTAACAACAGTAAATAACTTTTTGTCTTGATACAAAGAAATTAAGTAACTTTTTTTCAGTGCCAAAAAAAGCCACCAAAAAAGACTAGTCAAAACGATAGCCACGCTCTCTTTTAATTTTTAAGATTCGTTATTGAAAGAGAACTAA